>OJBZ01000024.1_pt1 | contig 117713 bp, 88 predicted proteins | sample 1591671 | NCBI WGS metagenome assembly OJBZ01 (sample SAMN05416850, study PRJEB24817) | seawater metagenome | isolation source: Sea water | place: Canada:Atlantic | collected 2013-07
TGAACGTAGTGAACAAAAAGCCAACTGTTTTTTGTCCTTGTTTAATTTCTTGTTATGTTTCAGTTGCCTCTACCCATTTAGAGTGCTCTTCCTCGGAATCAAAAACTATATAGTCAGTAACTGAATCCCAAGAAATTGCGCACTGCTTGTTTAATGCTAAATCTTTATCGGTTGCGCTTAAAGGAATTTGACCAACAACAAACAACTTATCGTGTATCAATTTAAACGTTATGTTTTTAATAGCAAGAGTATCTGAATCAGAACCAAACGATACTGTTTTACCTTTGAATATGTCTACCAAATCTGAATCCATTGCAACTTTATCCCTGAAACATAACGCCCTGTTAAGGGGCAAATTGTAGTTGGCTAAAATGTGAAGCGGAGCGGAACCAGCCAACTGTTATTTGTCCCGCTTGAACAGCTTGTTATAGGTACTTGTACCAAGCACCTGATTTAAATTCTTTTGGAATACTTTGCTCTGACGGGTTGTCAAAACCTAAGTTTTCTAGAGTATCAAACCACAAGTCTCGCTTTGAATCTGGTAACTTTGAACCACACCATGAACAAAAACAAATGGCTTTAGAGCTACTGCCACCGTCATGAATAATAAGTCCATATTCGTCAAATTTTTCGTTATATGTAACTAAAGTATCAGGGCACTCAAATTCATTAGCATGATCAGTGAATTCAAACTTTAATGAATCTTCCATATTCTGACAACAGTGCTGAACCATGTAGTACCTATAACGCCCATTTAAGGGGCTGATAATTGTTTGCTAAAATGTGTAGCGAAGCGGAACCGAGCAAACTGTTAGCAGTCCCGCTTTAAATTCTTGTTAGCTGTATCTACACCAATACTACTTAATGAAATAACCAACAGGAAGCCATTTACCGCTACTTTTACTTAGCGTTAAAGTTTCAGTTGCTGATTTTTTATGTTGAAAGTCGGTTTGAAATTGAATAACTAAATATTCACCGTCTGGAACACCAGGAAGTGTTGCGTATTCTTTAGCACCTAACTCTGAACGTGAATTTACTTTACCCAAAGGAGCACGAACACCTTTAAGGGCTGCATCCCATTTATTTTGTGATAGTTGTGATTGAAAAAATGAATCTGATTTTTGCCAGCTTTCCGAGTAATTACCAGCATCAACTATGTTAAGCCATTCTCTTGCTGCTGTTGAACCTGAAGATTCATTTGCAGAAACAAAAGAAGAAATACACAGTGTTAAGATTAATATTAGTTTTTTCATAATAACTCCTTTTATTCTAAAGTTTAATAATATTGCCATACTTAAAATACAGCTAACAGCTTATTATGAGGAAAAATTCCTTGTTTAAACAAGGAAAAAATCCTTCTTTCATATTTTACAATAATTAAAACATACCTGATTTATTCAATATCTACAATAAGTTACTAATAAAACATTTCGTTATGTTAAAGACATAAACGAGAATATTTCCTTTTTATTGGATGAAAGCAGGAAATCGCACAGAACTGTACAAAAAAAACAGTACCATTTGTGACGTAACAAAAAATTATTTTATGATACTCATCTAAAGTTTGCGTAGGGTTCATTAATTTCAATTTGGAACGAGAGTCTTGGTAATTTTGTTAATTTGCTGCAGTTCTTACATAAACTAAATTACGAACAGGAAGATGCAGTCTCAATATCAGTTTTAGCTTCACAAATGTTATAAAGTAAATACATGATGATAGATATTTTCAGTTAGGCTTTTTTTACAAACTTAGCTGTTACCATCATCTCGCCAACACCAGCAACCTTACAGTCAAGCTCATGATCTTTTTTATTAAGCACTCGCCTAATTTGAGCCTTAGTGCCAATTTTAATAACTTGAGAGCTACCTTTAATTTTTAAGTCTTTAACCACTGTTACCTTGTCACCATCAGCAAGTAATGCACCATTAGCATCTTTCACTTTAATTACAGCATCTTGCTCAACTTCTTGGGGGTTCCACTCGAAGTCGCATTCTGGACATATGAATAACTGTTGATCTTGGTATACGTATTTAGACTGGCAATTTGGGCATGCAGGATATGACATTATTTATTACTTTTAATTTAGTTATGTTAGTTATGGTTGGTTGTGTTAATCGAGTTAACTAAGTTGAGTACCTTTAGTGACATACCCTTAAGCTTTGTCACTAAAGACTTAATAGTAAAACGATATATATAGTATTGGCAATGCAGCTACTGTGTTTACTGTAAACAACACTTTTTATATTTTTTACCACTGCCACACGGACAAGGTTCATTGCGACCAACGGTAGGCAATGAGCTAACCGGTACACTATTGTCGAGAATCGTTTGTTCGTCGTATAAAATATCAGACAATAAACCACCGTCTCCCATTAGAGCATCAAAAGCACCAGTGTCGTCAGGTAGTAAACCTTCTAATGAGTTATCTTCAAGGCTCGAAATTTCATCTTCAGCCCACTCAGTTAATGTTTCAATAGCATCAAAGTTAGGTTGTATAATGTCAGACGCGATCAGTTTACGTGCAAAACGGTTATTCCATTCAACGACTTCTTCTTGACTAAATCTGTCGTCGTCAAATAGATTCTTGTCAGCTAAGCCAACAAATTTGTCTTTAAAGTTATCAAGTTGATAATCAATACAGTAATTTGCTAAAGCACTAAGCAAAAAACTATTGATAGTACTTGGCATAGCTAAAAATGTTGTTAGCCAATGTGTTACATGTGCGGTTAGTTCGTTTAAATCTATTGTACCTACTTCATATTGCGCAAACACCGCTTCCATTGCTGATGCTTTGCAATACATAGCTTGATGGCCAGCAACAATATAATCAGATAAGGCCTGAGTTTTCCCGTTAGCAACATTATAAAATATTGTTGGCGTTAACTCAGTAAGCGCATCACCGAATACTTTTTCAAGAGGCGTTAAAAACGAATCGTTACGTGAAAATAACGTTAAACACTTTGTTAAAGCTTGCGAATATTTAAATTCGGCGATAAATAAGGTGCCAAAAAATAGCAACGCATTTTGCTCATCAGTTAATGATGTCTCGTCAGTAATAAATTGATCAATTAATTTTTCTAACTGTGGGTAAAATTCTGTCCAGTGTTTTTTAACTGTTTCGAGCGCTGCAACAGGTAAATCGTTACCATGTGCATTACCTATTGCCAGCAAAGCTTGTTCTAAATTCATGTAAATTCCGGTTAAATCAATATTAATTTGTCGCTATAACTATATGGTAAACACTTACGCTGCTCGTTACCATTTTTAACCGCTGTTTTAATGTTGTTAGTTATTAAACTCATAACAATATCGCAGAATAAATAGCATCTTTGATTTTACCCCTTCAAGTCGACATTAAGTAAAGTTGCTGCTTTTGGCTATTATAACGCGATTATAATCGAAGCTTTATTACAGATGATTTTGACCATGATAATTATCATCAGCAGTTTACTAGCGTCGTACGGTTTTTTATAAAGCAGTGTAAAGTAATAACTTATTTCTATAGACTAGCTAGATTGTCTCGACTTAAATAAGGTTCTATATGCTCAAAACCATTGTAGTGTTTATTTTCACCACACTTATTGCCACACTACTTGTGTGTATTGTGTCTACTCAAATTGTATTAGCAGACGTGCAGTCATTTGGCCTTAACGTTACGAATGATGTACGTTTAAATGCAACGCTAGATGATTTAATTGGTTTAGGACCTGTATTATATATATTGATTTCGGTAGGTTTTTTAATCGGTTTTATTGTTGCTAAATACGCACATAAATATATCGGTGGTAATAGAACGCTTTGGTATGTTGCCTCAGGTTGCACGACCTTCCCAATAACAACGTATATCATTCAATATAGTATGGGCTTAACCATAATAGCTTCAGTACGAACGCCAATAGGCCTTTTACTCGCAACACTCTGTTGTATATTTTCAGCGTGGCTTTTTACTTTGCTAACCACGAAGACGCTAACAAATAATAAATCAGGTATTCAACATGAAAAGTAGTTATCAGTTTTTTAGAAAAGTTCGATCCAGTTTGTTTTTAATAATGACTAACAGCTTGATACTTATCAACGCAAACGCACAAGATTATAAAGTATCAACTGTTGTTAAAAACTTAAATTTTCCTTGGTCAATCGCCTTTTTACCTAACAATGATATGTTGATAACCGAACGTAGTGGTAATTTAAGGTTAGTTAGCGATGGTAAGTTACTTGAAGAAAAAGTTACCGGACTGCCAAATATTTATGTATCGGGCCCAGCGGGCTTATTTGATGTGGTGCTAGACCCAAACTTCGTTAAAAATAAAAAACTGTATATATCATATAGTGCTGGCACGCCGAGTAACAATTATGTTGAAGTGATCAGCGCTACCCTGCAAGGTATGTCGCTGCAGCAAACTCAAGTTATATTTCAAGGATCAAGCAGAAATACGCCGCATCATCATGGCGCAAGAATGACATTTCTGCCCGATAACACCCTGTTAATAACAGCTGGCGATGGTTTTAATTTTCGCGACCAAGCACAATCGCTTGAGAGTTTATTAGGGAAAGTTCTGCGCATTAACACTGATGGCAGTATTCCAAAAGATAACCCATTTATTGGCCAAGCTAACGCTAGAGCAGAAATATACACTTATGGACACCGTAACCCACAAGCAATTTTAGTCAGTAAAGCTAAACAGGTTTGGCTACATGAGCATGGTCCAAAAGGTGGCGATGAATTAAATTTAATTAAACCTGGGCTTAATTATGGCTGGCCTGCCATTACCTATGGTGAAGATTATTCAGGCGCTATTATTTCACCATTTAAAGAAGCGCAAGGTATGGAACAACCCGTAACCTATTGGGTACCGTCAATCGCTCCTGCAGGGATGACAGAATACCAAGGAACTATTTTTCCGCAATGGCAAGGTAACTTATTCGTGGCAGCGCTTGCCGGTAAAAGTGTTAGACGTTTAAGCTTAGAAAACAATAACGTAGTCGAACAAGAAACTATGCTTGGCGATCGTAACCAACGAATAAGAGACATTCGAACCGGCCCAGACGGTTTTATCTATGTGTTAACGGATAGCATAGAAGGCGAATTATTGAAGATATCACCAATGCAATAAAATCGTGTGTATGTTTAATTTGGTCCAGATAAAATAAAGCCAGTTAATTTTATGATTAACTGGCTTTATTTATGGAACTGTTCGTAATTCGAGTGCTGAATTTTTTTAAATAGCCATAAACCAATCAAAGTCAGCTTTATTCGCTAATTTTTGAGACAAATACAAACCTAGCTCTTTCAATTGTGCCTTGTTTTGATAACTTACGATTAACGTTTTTAATTTAGTTAAGGCTGCTTCACTCTGCCCGACACCATCTAACGCTAATATATAAGTATAAGCATATTGCGCATTATCAGGCATTAAAGCCATGGCTTTGTCAAAATGTTCGATCCCTTTAGCTAATTGTTTCTGACGTACAAAGTGCAATCCGTAAGAGTAATGTAAATCGGCTGATTTAGGGTTGTTTTTGAGCCCCTTTGACAGCACTGAAGCTACTTGAAATGGCTTTTGTTGAGCACGGTAAATATCGGCCAAATTAATGTAGCCTGTTAAAAAGTAAGGATCTACTTTAATTGCCTTTATAAATGATTTCTCTGCATCACTTAACTTATTCAATTCAATCGCAATAACACCTTGGTTAGCCAGGCCTTCACCGCGCCAACTGCTAATTGTGTTTGAATGAGTTAATGCTTTGAACGCTTTATCGAATAGCGGCTGATCTACAGCGGATATTTTACTGGTAATTAAACCGCGTGCCGCAGCAATTCTTACTGATTTGTATTGATCTTGTAGCAATGGTGAAAGGTATTTTACCTTATCGTTAGGAGGGAATAATGTAGCGATATTCGCAGCACTTAACCTGATCAACCCTTCAGAATGACGAAGATAAGGCGCTAAAATTTCGGCAGTTATTGTTTGCGTAGTGTAACTCAGTAATTGTATCGCTGTGGCTCTACTGATGATATCAAGTTGAACATCAGCAATTATCGCTAAATGTTGTTCAATATCGATGGCTAGTCCTGAATTTAATGCCAGTAAATATTCTTTGCTCGTCGGTAATGGTTTAGGTTGAGCATGCCATTTTACTAAACTCTCACTTGCCCATTGATTCGATTTGTGATCATGACACTTTGTACAGGCATTAGGTGTGTTATACGCTTGAGAGATATCAGGGCGAGGAATTTTAAAACTATGATCACGTCTGTCATCAACGCCCATATAGGTGTTTTGCGGCATATGGCAATTAACACATTGTGCGCCAGTCGTATTATCGTCATGTTGATGATGTGCTTTTACATTATAAACCTCGCTGCCATGACACTGCAGGCATAACCCGTTACCTTCTACCTTTAATTTCATGGTGTGTTTGTCATGACAATCGAGGCAATTAACCCCTACGGCAAACATTTTACTCTGTAAAAATGAGCCATAAACATACACTTCTTCTTTGATCTGGCCATCGGCATAGTAATTGGGTGATGCTAATAGTTGTGGGGTAAATTGATCTAAAAACGGCGTGTTAGGTTTAATACCATCGTTTAATGGTGCACGTAATGAATGACAAGCAAAACAACCATCCATAAACTCATTATCACGTTTTTCACCTTGCCAATGTGCAGTTTTGTCGCCAAGACTTCTTAGCCATTGCCCAGTACGGTGATTAGACGCTGTAAAATTAGTTCTGGTTTTTGGTTCTATCGCTTTTTCTGCATGAGTCGTCATATCGCCATGACACGATAAGCAACCGACGTTAATATTATCGAACTGTGTGTCAAAACTGTTATCTTTTGTCTGATAGTTTCTGACTAAGCCGTCAGAATGACAATCGGCACACATGCCATTCCAGTTTTGTAATGGTTGACGCCAATGTAACCTATCTTCAGGTCGTATTTCTTCATGACTATAGTTGTGATACCACCGCTGCCCGCCGTCAGATTTTTCTCTTGCGTCCCAAGCAAAGGGTAACACCTGTAATTTTCCTGGCTCAGTTTCAACTAAATATTGCTGAAGCGGAAAATGACCAAAGGTATATTTTATTGGATAAGTATCTGTTTTATCATCATAGGAAATAATGACTTGGTAACGATTATCTTTAATAAAAAAATTAGCTTTTTGTCCATAATGCTCAACCTGTTTATTATCAAAATCAGCTAAAACTGTCGTTCCATCGGCAAGCGCCATGGCTTTACTGTGATCAGATTGCTGCCAATCATGTTGTGATTGCTCATGGCATGAAATGCACTGCTGATTTGATATAGCGTTAGCCTTTTGAAAACTGTGCTGTTCGATCTCAAAAGCTTGTACATTAACTACTGAGAATAAGCCGATTAAAGCCAAATAAAACAAATGATAAAACTTCAAAACGTTACTTACCTTTAAACAACTTCACAAAATAATTAACTTCGTAATTATGCATAATTATATGATTTCATCTCAGGAAAAATATGCTTACTTACCTTTGCATACAAGTCCTAATGTATTATCAATAATACAATATTATTACAATCGAACTTACTTTAATTCGATTGTAATAACAAAGTTTGTTGGTTATTTGTTGCAGGTAAACGGCTTGGCCTTAAACCCTATAGTTATTGATAATCATTTTTTAATATGACCTAAAACATTAACTTTAAAACTGTAGATTCGTCAATTTATAACAAAACTTACAACAAAACTTACAATTCAGCGTCTAAAACAGGTAAACCATTAAACCTACCTAACCAACTGTATTAAAAGAATATACCTACAAAACTCCGGTAACGCGATACCGCTTATTAACGTTTAAATTTAGAAATAGTCGCTATTGTCTAAATGTTAGATATAAAAGGTTAAATACTAAAATGTAAAGTTTAAGACTTAGCCATTATTTTGCTATTATGGCTACTTTAATATTTCCGATAAGGTAGCAGTACTGCGTGGCAGTTTTTCAACTTAGAGATTATCAACAAGACGCTGTTTCTTCAGTGCTAAAACACTTTCGAAAAACCAACGAATCTGCGGTGATTGTGTTACCAACTGGCTCAGGTAAAAGTTTGGTCATTGCTGAACTTGCACGTTTAGCCAAACGTAAAATACTCGTGCTAACCCATGTAAAAGAATTAGTTGAGCAAAACCATCAAAAATTTGAAAGCTACGGTGTTGCCGCTGGTATTTATTCTGCGGGCTTAAAACTTAAAGAAACGCAACACCAAGTCACATTTGCTAGCATACAATCAGCAGCGCGGAATCTGGACGACTTTAATGAGCCCTACTCTTTAATTATTATTGACGAATGTCATCGAGTTAATTTGCCTAACCCTGACTTGTCTGGTGAACAATCGAATGCTGTGTTGAACACAAAACCGAATAAACCACTCCAAGATAAAACACAGCACGAAGAAAAATCACCAGAAACAACAAACAAGCAGACTAATAGTAATCAATATCAACAAATTATTGAAAAGTTGATGCAAGTTAATCCCGATGTAAAGCTATTAGGGTTAACCGCGACACCTTATCGCTTAGGCATGGGCTGGATTTATAAAAAGCATTACCGTGGTTTTATGCGCAGTGAAGAAAAACGGCCTTTTGAGCACTGCATTTATGAACTCCCCATTCGTTACTTAATTAAACGCGAGTATTTAACCGAGCCTAAACTCGTTGATGCTACTATAGAGCATTACGATTTTAGTAGCTTGCGTGCAAACGCCTCTGGCGATTATAGTCCTGCGGATATGAATCATCTGTTGAACAAAAACCCTCGAGTGACTCAAAGTATTATTGAGCAGGTTGTTGAGTTAAGTGAACAACGTCAAGGTGTTATGATATTTGCCGCCACCGTTGAACATGCAAAAGAAGTTTTTAGTTATTTACCTTCGCAGTTAAGTGCATTAATCACCGGCGCTACTGACAACGCCGAACGCGACAAGTTAATTAAAGCATTTAAGCACAAAGAGATTAAATACCTAGTGAATGTTTCGGTACTAACCACCGGCTTTGATGCTCCCCATGTTGATATGATCGCCATATTACGCCCAACACAATCGGTTAGTCTTTATCAACAAATTATCGGTCGCGGTTTGCGTTTAAGTGAGAACAAAAAAGATTGTTTGGTGATTGATTATACCGGTAATGATTTTGACCTTTATCACCCCGAAGTAGGCGAGAAAAAACCCAATAGTAAAAGCCAGCCTGTGCAAGTTGTTTGCCCAAGTTGTGAATTTCCCAATGTGTTTTGGGGCATTTGTGATGACGACGGTTATTTAGTTGAGCACTACGGTCGACGATGCAAAGGTCTTGTTGATGATCTCACTGACGAACAAGCATATCTAGTAGAAAGCCAGCGCCAATGTGACTATCGCTTTGTATTTAAAGAATGTCCGCACTGCGGTGGTGAAAATGACATAGCAGCTCGTAACTGTATACAATGCCTTGAGGTTTTGGTTGACCCTGATGATATGTTAAAAAAAGCACTAAAACTTAAAGATTCAAAAGTTATACGTTGTGCAGGCCTTAATTTAAGCAGAAATAATGGCAGAGGTAATGGCAAAGCTAGTGATAAGGGATCTGATAAGTTAAAAATCACTTATCATGATGAGGAAGGCACTGAGCTTAATGAATCGTTTGATTTTACTAAGTTGAATCAAGTAAAAGCCTTCAATGATATTTTTTCTAAACGCCTTAGCGCTAAAATAAGTCTACAACTAGGCGCTACTGAGTCGTATGAAGTCACTACCCTTGAACAAGCATTAAAGCTAGCTAACATACTGCCGTGCCCTGACTTTGTTATTGCCAGAAAACAAAAATATTACTGGCGAATTAAGGATCGAATTTTTGACTATCAAGGTAAGTATCGAAAAGCTAACGAGCTTAAATAGCGTTCTAAGAAAGCTCAAAGTTAAATTCATAGTTAAGTTCATAGTTAAGCTAATCGATTTACGGTAAACCTTGAGTATAAATACCGGCTATTTGATATTTAAAATATAGAGTAGCTATCTTTTCATAACACTTAACATTGCACTTAACATTATGTTTATATCGCATAACGGGGTCACAATAAAATGTGTCCCCGTTAGCAATTTTCTTTATTATTGCTCAGTAACTTGGTAAACCGTAACGGTTCCAGATACTTCATTACCAATCACTAATAATGGCGTATTCGTTGGGCTGTCTGCTGCTGATATAAACTTAATACTTTCAGGACCTAAGTCACCGGCCATATTCACTTGTGTGCAATCCATGCCTTCATTGCTATCACAAGGGTTAGCTAAATCATCATCCATTTCGTAATCAACACTAAAGTCACGGTTATTGTAATGGGTAACAAAAGCAGTATTAAAAGGGTTTGTAATGTCGTAGACAAATAAATCCCCTGCTCGTTCTTGAGAAATAAAAGCATAAGTTCTTCCTGCTATTTCTCCAACATCAATCGCTTCAGGCTCACCACCCTTATCATCAGAGCGGTTATCACCTTTATTTTCGGTATGTGCGGCATTAAAGTTGTTACCAAGAATGGCCGATGAAATTTTGCCGAAATCATCGCCTGAATCAAAAACTAAATTAACGTTTTGATCCCAAATAGAGAATGAGCGCGCGCCATAAGCAAATAACTCTTCATACTCACCATCTTGGTCTTTATCACCTAAAGCTGTGGTAACTTTCAAACGTCCTAAATAGTCACTACCGCCCGTTTCGTCATACTGACTTTGTAACGCGGTTGACAGTGTTTGATTGAGCTCATCGGGATCAATAATATCTTTAACGCGTACCTCTTCAGAATATCCGTCGTAATCTCTAGCATCACCTTCATTGGCAGATACAATAAATGTCGAACCATTCCACGAATATGAAGCAATAGTATCGGGTTGATACATGCCATATAACCCTTGAATGCTTTTAAACTGAGGAACTTCGTCTTTATTAGTAAAGTCTAATTGATATTTACCCCAATCTTTATAACCCAGCGCTTTCACTTCAATGGTTAAATCTTTAAGGTTTATTATGCCGATTGCATTATTTTCTTGCAGAGACACATAGGCTATTTCGCTGTTACTGGCAGTAGTAATATATTCAGGTTCTAAATCTTTCGCGACTGTATTACCTATCGGTCCAGCAAACTTAACTCCTGCTTTTGTTAAAATAGCGAGACGTTTTTCATCGGTATCATAATCTTCAGGAGATAAATTATCATCACTAAAGACAATGTCTGAGCTCAAATTAATTGTAACTGCAACATCAGCTGGCATCATTTCAGTAACATCAATAACTGATATTGAGCCCTCAGGATCATTTGAGTAATCAGCATTGGGTTCACCTTCATTGGCAACTAATACCTTATTACCATCGGGCGTAAAAGTAACCATATCTGGCAAAGCACCCGCCTCCACTGCTTTAATAAACGTGCCTTCGCCCAGCGTATTTAAGCTATAAAATAAAATAGCGCCGGATGCTTGTTTAACTTCACCTTCAACAGCAATGGCTAACAAGTCATCTTTAATGGCAATTGAATTAACCGCACCTAACAAAATGGTATTTTCAAAGCCAGAGCTGTTCTTTACTGAAACGCTTAAGGGAAAAGTAAAAGCACTTGAGCTTAAGCTTTCATCTGCGACAGGGTTACCTACTTCTGTTGTTGAAAGATCAGTTAAATTAATAACTTCTATTTGATTAGCTGCGCCATTAATAGCAAAAGCAGAGTTTGAATTTTTATGAAATTGAACAATTTCTGCCGCGCTTTTGCCATAAATACCGGTAGCAAAACGGCCAACCACTTCAACATTTAATTCACGAGGTAAACTTTTACCGTCGCTGCCGTCAGTTCCAACAACACCTGGAATGCCCTGTGCGCCTTCAACACCTTGTTCGCCATTATCGCCGTCTAGGTTACATCCACTTAACGCCATCGATAATGCAACAGTAAGTAACCCTGCTTTATACTTATTAATTTTTAACATCTTTTAGTCTCGTTATTTAAAAATGAAATAAGACTAGGGAGTTTATGTGGCAAAAAAATGACTTTAAGGTGACAGAAAAATTACAAAAATAATAATTTACATTGAATGTGCCTTTAGCTTTTTAACTTACCTTAGATGAAGCAGTTGGGATATTTTAATTTAGCGTAGCGTTTAGAAATTTCAATTTAAGATCAGCGTTCTTTTAATTCTACCATTCTACCATTCTACCATTCTACCTAAGTTTGATAGTGAGAAGTGGTGATTATTGAGCTATTAAAATAAATTATAAAATTACATTTTAAGACCATATTCAATTGTCAGTTGGATTTATTTTTAAGATTAATTATCAAATTCGTCCGAATTATTTCAAGCGTAAATGACATAACTATCACTAAAATTGAATGGATTAAATAGCCTAAGCCGACTAATGGATCTGATGAACAAGTAGACTTAAGGATTTCACAATAGAAAAAGGCGACAAAGAACGTGGATGAAATAGCTAAACAAATTAATAGTACAAATCGAAATAACGACCTCCATCTCAATAAATGTATAATTAAAACGATTACAATTGATGGGACTACAACGTTTAATATTCCTTCCATGGTATACCTTAAATGCTTATATAAAATTTAATCATGACACTCTAATTAAATACAATCAATTTAAATACACCAAAATAAATACAATCAGATACATAGCATAAAAATTTTAACAGTGTACTGTTGTTGCCATTAACAAATTACGCGATTGATTATTAGCATTGGAAGATTACTAGTAGTATCTCAATTCACACCAAATACTATTTCCCGATAAGTATACTTCTTAATTTAGGTTGAGTGTTTTGCTAATTTTTTATCTTTAAATAACAAGCTATTGTATGCGGATACCATTTAATTTAACCTGCTTCATCGGAAATAATTAATAATCTGTTAAGAAGCCAATTAGAAAAATATATACCTAACACTCGATATTGATGTAAGGACACAATAAACTCATGTTTCAACGTAGAAAAAATTTCACGACGTCAGTCTTACTATTAATATTGTTGAATATTGGCTTAGCCTTATTTATCTTCAACTTTATCGATGATACGGAAACGGAAAGCGTAACTACAAATGTATTTAACACCGAAAATAACCAAGTAATTGACACTCTAGGCAAAAATGCCAAGTCCACAAAACCTGTAGTCGATGTAAAAAGTATTAACGCTCCTCACTCATTACATACTACAAGTAGAAAAAGTGCTGAAATGGTTGTTATGCAGAGGCCTGAATGGAAATTTTCCAACAATTTATTGAGTAAGTTTGAAGAACTTACAAACGCTGCTGAAAATGGAGATAATAAAGCAAGGTATATTCTTGCGAGGAACCTTAACTATTGTTTTAACAGTCCTATAGATAAAACCGCACTTGATATAAAACTAACGCAAGCCCTCGATTATAGCGATAGCGCACTTACAATAAGTAGAATATCAGAGAAATATGAGTATTGTATTGGCATTGAACAAAATCAGCGTGACGAGTTTTACAATTACTCGAAAGTCGCTGCAAACAATGGATATGTAGCCGCACAAGAATATATTGGCACTATTACACCTGAGTTTTTTATGACGTCTCAAGGCTATCAAAGCCTTGAACGAGAAGACTTTATAACAACGCGCGATAATTTTCTTGCACAACAAATAAAGTTTTTACAACAAGCTGCACAAAATGGCAGTATCAAAGCATTAACGAGGTTGTCTCATATTGGTAATACACAGAAGTTTGGCAAAAATAATAATGTTAAATCTGCAGCATTTAATCAATTAATTCTAGAACTGACTCCAAATAACGAAATATATAACCGTTATGCATGGCTTCAAGAAAAACTTTATCTACAGCTAACACCAGAAGAAATTGAGCATGCATTTGTAATGTCTGAAAAGTGGTTAGCAGTGATTAAAGCAAACGGTACTTTGTACTTAGAAGGTGATGAGTAAAAAGGATCCGCACCGTTTTAGAAAAGTTTAAGATGATCACTCATAATAAATTCAATCGACCTTTCGATTAACCGATTTCTGTTTCTCTTAACTTCAAGGATGAAGTTATGCGATTATACAGTGATGTAATAAAAACCTAGAGATAGAGATTTAAACTCTACTCGAAGGATTAGCGCTATAAACCCTTTTTATTCATTCCTGAAATGCAAAAAGCCCGCTAATCTTTCGATTAACGGGCTTTTCTTAATATGGCGGTGAGATAGAGATTTGAACTCTAGAAGGGCTACAAACCCTTGCCGGTTTTCAAGACCGGTGCTTTCGACCACTCAGCCATCTCACCTGAAGTTCAAAAGCATTGCTGCTTCAGAACGGGGCGAATAATAAATACTGTTAACGCCTTTGTAAAGTGCTAATTGCTAATAATAGCCATTTTATTTAATTTTTATTACCAAGTGCTGAATAAACCATCAAATATAGCTTTTTTTACTGTCCTACTCGCGCTTGCAGTTGTTTATGTTTTAAATTTTTATCTAATAAATTATTTATTACGATTTGTAACAAACGTATGCAACAGTATTTATATGCTCAACTGTTATACTGTTTTATTGCAATTTTTAAGGAGATAGCATGCAAAAATCAAGCCCGTCGGTTGCTGATCGAAGTTTACTTAGTTTAACTTGGCCAATTTTTATTGATCTGTTTTTCATTTTTATGATTAATGTTACCGATGCTTGGTTTTTAAGTCGTATATCTGATACTGCAGCGGCATCTATTGGTGCTGTTATGCCGATTTTGGGTATAGCATTTGCACTATATAGTACACTGCATCAAGGCGGTAGTAGTGTTGCCTCACAACGAATTGGTGCTGGAGATTATAGTAAGTTAGCTTCTACTTATGGCGCTCTTTTTGCAGTTTTACTTTTCGGTGGTGTTTTTCTAACCGTTATGATGATGAGTTTTGCCCCTACATTTGCTCAGTGGATGGGTTTGCAAGACGATATGTCAGCCATGGCGAGTATTTATTTAAGTACTATTGGTATGGGCACTTGGGTGCTGGCAATTCGTTTTGCTGCCGCTGCCGTTTTAACTTCGCAAGGTAAAACGCACTGGAACATGTGGTCTACTTTTATCATGACCATAGTTAACATACTTTTTAATTATTTATTAGTTGATGGAAAGTTCGGTTTTCCTGCGCTTGGTGTGCAAGGCGTGGCTTATGCTTCGGTTATAGCATGGATTGTAAGCTTATGTTTTACCTTAATTATTATTATTAAGCATTTACATATTAAAATAACTTTGCCCAATAATTGGCTGCAGTTTAAAAAAGACAGTACGCCGATATTAAAAATAGCACTTCCTTCTGTGTTAGAGCCTATGTCGTGGCAGCTTACGAAATAGTGATGACGGTGATGATCGTTACTATGGGCGAATTAGCATTGGCTACTCGCATTTATACCTTTAACTTGTTATTTACAGCGATTCTTTATGGTTTTGCGATCAGTGCTGGGGTACAAATTAAAGTAGCTCACTTTATAGGTGCGAAACGATATAATGAAGCACATGAACAATTAATGTTAGGTCTTAAAATAGGCCTTGCTGGTGCGATGTTCTTTGTATTTACGTTATTAACCTTTTCTGATCACCTTTTTAGTATCTTTACCTCAAATACCGACATATGGGCCTTAGGTCGATTAATACTTTGGGTTGCCATTATGGGAGAGTTTGGTCGCAGCATTAATCTTATTGTTGGCGCGTCTTTAAGGGCTTCTGGCGATGCTCGGTATGTGTCAACTATCGGTTTTGTCTTAATGTGGTTTGTCGCCCTACCTTTATCTTGGCTTTTAGGGCTTCATTTTGCCTTTGGTTTAATCGGTATTTGGTTTGCAACAAGCTTAGACGAGTGTATTCGTGGTGTTATTGGTTTTAAACGTTGGCAAAGCGGTGTATGGCGAACTAAAGGAATATATGCTGATGATGTGTTGGTGAATGAGCCGAGCATTAATGAAAGTGTAGATTGCCAAGAAGCAAATGACTGTTTTGATGTTTTAAATTCAGATGAAGCCGACCCGAAAACATCTAAACCTGATTAGCTTTGATGTTTTTATGTTATTGCTTCTGTTTAAATTTATCTAAATAGAAAAGCATGTTGTTGCTATTAACGAGTCTACAACATGCTAGTAAACGAAACGCTAGCTAATCAACGTGAATAAATAGTGTGAACAGAACACTGTTAGATTACCTCAACTTGCTCTTCTCTGGCAGTAATTTGTTTAGCTTGATTAATCCTTAATGCTAAGTACAAATCTGAGTGAACGTATATTCCTTCATTGCCTGATTTTATGTCTGTAGTTTTAAACCACGCTAACAGTTGTCTTTTCCTTCCTGCAATTTCTAGGCGTACGCCACGTTTTCTAAAAATGGTGTCTAAATCGGCTAACATTGCCATGACACTTAAATCTAAATGAGTAAAACACGGTACTGCATCGATAATTACGCATTCAATATCATCTTTTTGTCTTGCGTATTGCTCTAATAACCTGCGCTTGAAAAAGCTTGAATTGAAGTACGTAAGCGGTGAATTAAAGCGATAGATAAAAATACCATCTATTGGCTTGGCTTTATCGGTAGTATCTAAACTTCTTACAACGCCTTTTATATCAACACCAAGTATGTGATCTGTAGGTCTCATGACTGTTCTAATAAATTGAAATAAACCTAATAATACAGCCAGCGTAATACCAGGAATAACACCAATAAAAAGTACAGCAAATAAGGTTGTTAAGGTTAAGTAAAAGGCTTGTTTATCTTTTAATCTTAGTTGCCAAACAGACTTTAAATCTAACAGATGCGCAGAAGCAATAATTAACACAATACCCAAGGCGGCACTTGGAATATATTCAAGTGGCGCTGTGATATAAACAGCAATAACGCCAATAATAATTGCAGCAATGATAGAAACTAACTGAGTTTTACCGCCGTTAACATCGTTTACTGCAGTACGAGAGGCTGCGCCACTAACGGCAAAACCTTGAGAAAGTGCTGAAGCAAAGTTAGCTAGCCCTAAGGCCATAAATTCTTTATCTGCATCAATTTCGTAACCATTTTTGGCGGCAAAACTACGAGCGGTAAGCATTAAACTAACAAAGCTGACAATAGCTAAGTTAAGTGCTGGCATGACTAATTCTCGAATAATACCGACATTAAACTCGGGCGCTTTAAATAATGGTAATCCCCCATCTACAATCCCAATGGTTTTAATTTGGAATTGTTCTAGGTTAAAAAGCCACACTAACGCCGAGGCAATAGTAATGGCAAACATAGAAGCAGGCCAAGTAGGTTTCATACGCTTAAGGAAAAAATAAATGCTAACGGTAAGCAAGGCCATTAATAACGTTGGTACGTGGGCTTGTGAAAGATACTGAGGCACACCGCCTAATCGCTCTAGTAAATACTTTTCGTCAAAGGTAAAGCCAAATATTTTAGAGAATTGACCAACAATAATGGTAATAGCAACACCATTTAATAACCCCATTAAAATAGGTTTTGATAAAAAATCTGCCAATACACCGAGTTTAAAACGACTGGCTATAATACACCAAAACCCTGTCATGATTGTCATGGTAATAACTAATTGCCAATGCTTAACAATATCGCCTGCTGCCAAAGGTGTTACAACGGCAGCAATTACTGCGCAGGTTGCTGCATCAGGACCAACAATTAATTGTTTAGAAGTGCCAAATAACGCATATATCACCATAGGTAAAATACAAGAATATAAGCCAACAGCAGCATTAACGCCGGTAAGTTGTGCATACGCTATTGCAACAGGTAACGCCACAGCTGCTACTGACAATGCAGCTTTTACATCATCAGCAAACCAAGTACGTTCATAGTTAAATAGCACTTGTAAACCAGGCATGAAATTATATAAACGGGACAACAAAGCTATTTCCTTAGTAAGCTGCTAATACCCTAATAATAAGGCTAGAAAGTAATAAAATATAGTGAGTAAATGTACAAATCGTATGAACTAAATATTTTGGTTAAGGCCTAACTTGAAGCTGATATGTATCATTTCCCCCATATTTTTATGGTTATTCATTTAAATGAATTTTCGTTGATAAAACCTAAGTAAACGTGAGCTTTGTGAAGCACTACATTAGCCTTTTATGGTGTAATAGCCTTTAGTTGTTAATGATACATCTACATCATTCGAACTATTGTTTTTCCAATACCAGCCGTGTGAGCCGTTAAATGGTGTAGTCAGCGAGCCCTTCATATTGTTTGATGTTGTAATAGAAAAACTTTCGTAATAGCCAGTGGTGTCACCTGCGGGCTCTCCATGAAAATCAAAATAAAGTGCTGTGCCATCAGTTTGCCATTCATACTCTACATGCGCATGTTTAGCCATATTCAGTTTATACTCTAGTCCTTTGCCTGCAGGAATAGTAATGGTTATAGTGTCGCTCCGTAATACATCACTTTGTGCTCCACGTTCGATGACAACCTTTTCTGTTGGTGTTTGATCTACATTAGCTATCGCCGTAAGGCCTAGTTTATTTCCTACCCCTGTTGGGTCAATATTATATTCTGCAGGTAAAATACAAGTGATAAGTAAAATTATAGCCACCACAGATGCTATAACTCCTGCTTTAATTAATGTTTTATTGCTCTGTACTGGAATACTAAATTCGTTCACGGGCGATCCTATTAGTTTAAATTGGTCTTTAAGCGTTTATTTGCAACACATTACTTTGCGCGCTATTAAGTATTATTAATTGACAAAATAACCGGTAAGTTGCATGCCTATAAGCATGAAACCAGCACTGATTAATGCAGTATTAGTAGCAACTGAAAAACTCAGATAACTTGGATATTTTCGCCATATATTCAAAACGATTAATACTATTGTTAGGGCTAAGAATTGGCCTATTTCAACGCCAATATTAAATGAAATTATGTTGGTGATTAATCCTTCCTCCGGTAATTTAAACTCTTGTAGTTTTGTTGCTAAGCCAAAACCATGGAAGAGACCAAATATGATCACCGCAATTTTTGTATTAGGTTGGCAATTAAATAACCGTTGAAAGCCCCCTAAGTTATCAAAACCTTTGTAAACGACTGATAAACCAATAATGGCATCAATTATATAAGGGTTTATCGCAATATGACTAAACACGCCATAAAGTAAAGTTAAGCTATGCCCTAAGGTAAATAAGCTAACATATAGCAGAACATCTTTGCTGCGAAATAAAAAGAACACCACGCCAATCAGAAACAATAAATGATCGTAACCCGTTAGCATGTGCTTGGCGCCAATATAGATAAAGGGAAATATTGCTGCTCCTTGGTTGCTCTCTAAAAATTGTTTTGTTGCTTCGTCTACGCCATGCGCTAAAAGTGAAAATGAAGTAAAAATGGTTAATACAACCAATAACGTCTGAATAAGTTTCTGACTGGCACTCTTCAATGTATGTTCCTTGTTATTAATGCTTTTAAACAGGAGTTTGGCCTGAGTAATTCTATAATTGTATCTCTTGGAAATATAATAAATAATAGCTTTATCATTAAAAATATTATTCATACTCATGAACAATTCACCGCAATTAATCAGCTTAATCGACCTTGCTATTGCTTTTATTCCAGTAGGTGTCGCTTTATTTTTTCTCTATTTATGGTCTTTAAATGCTAAACAAGCGAGTTATGCAATTTCTCGAATGTTAATACAGTTATTACTCATTGGCTATGCATTGAGTTATATATTTTTTTCGGATAATGCTTGGTTAATAACGGCAATATTATTCGCTATGGTTGGCATTTCTTGTTGGATAGCGTTACGCACCCTAGCCAGTTATCGATTACTGTTATTTAAACATGGCTTTATTGCTATTTTTTGTGGTGGTGGTTTTACATTATTTTTTATTACTCAAGGAGCATTATCGATAAGTCCTTGGTATCAAGCACAAGTAATTATCCCGCTAGGTGGAATGATATTTGCCACCGCGATGAACAGCATTAGTTTGTGCGCAGAGCGCTTATATGCTGAAATGAGTAATAAAATACCGTATCAACAAGCCAGAAAAAATGCGCTCAATGCAGCCACTATACCGGTTATTAATACTTTATTTGCTGTTGGCTTAGTGTCTATACCTGGCATGATGACAGGCCAAATACTCTCTGGTGTTTCACCGTTAATTGCGGCTAGATATCAAATAATTGTCATGTGTATGATATTTGCCTCTGCCATTATATCAGCGGTAATATTTTTAATTTTATCAGAGAAAACCATAACGTTAATGGCAAGTAATAATTCAAAACCGGCAAACGATTAGTTTCATTTAGCACGAACAATTGAAAATAGTTTGTTTTGGGACTACAATTACATTATGTTTTCAAAAGCGACTAGGACAATTTAATGACGGTTTCAAAACATCAAAATACCCCACCGAAAATCAATAGTTCGGTGGCATTTAAGCTTGGTAGTAATATTCTAGAAAAATGGCAATGTAGCGCGAGCGACAAGCAAGCAATACTCGGTTTAACCAAAAGTAGCTATTATCGTTTTCAAAATAACGAAAGTGCAACGCTATCAAGCGATCAACTAGAGCGTATTAGTTATATCGCTAATATTCATCAAGCGTTAAAAATGATTTTTTCAAACCCAGACAACATTTATGGTTTTATGGCGATGAAAAACAATAACCCATATTTTAATGGTAATTCACCACTAGCACTTATTTCAACGGGAAAGTTTGGTACGTTATACGAAGTATTTAAACGCATAGATGCTATGCGCAATGGTCAATGGTAACGTGAAACTTCCCAATAACATCATTAAATTAGTCGATAAAGTGTCGTACCGCTTGGTCAATTCAAAGTTCCCACCGATCACACTTTTTGATGATGTAATAAGTCATGAAGATTTTGATGCCGTTTACGCTATTCAAGCATTAACAAACCCGAGAATATTAAATGAACTGGGTGACTTATCGCTGCTGCCGAGTAATGAAATTCCGTTTGGCATTGATGGTGTAAATTACGTTACTGCCCCTTTTACACACATAAATGTAGATGGCTCTCGCTTTAGTGACGGTACTTTTGGCGTACTTTACCTTGCCGATACCATTGAAACCGCAATTAAAGAAACGCTTTATCATCAAGAAAAGTATTTTAAGAATGTTAGCGGCTTGCATTACGACACCATAGATATGCGCTGCTTAAAAGTCATATTTAGTGCTGAGGTTATAGATTGTACTGATGTTGCAGGTATTTATGAGTCTGACGATTATATAAAGCCCAGAGAATTAGGCGCGCAACTTAAAAAGAATAATGCTCAGGGTATTCATTATCATTCAGTTAGAAATAACAATGCTACTTGCTGGGGTTTGTTTTCCCCTCTTTATGTTAATAGTGCAATTCAAACTAAGCATTTTGAATTTATTTTTGACGGTAAATCAATAGCAAAAGTTAGAGAGTTAGTTAGCGGGATACGCTGAAGTGACTTTTTAATAAAAAATACCAGCACTGAATCAGGTACAAAACATGATACAAAACAAGAATGGCGATAATTTACTATAAGAGTAAATCATCGCCATTTTTATATATTAGCGTTATCGCATCATCAAACGTTAAATCAGTAGGATATTACGGTATGTTTACTACCTCTATCCTACTTTAATATCCTGCTGATATGATAAAGCCAACTCTATTATTAAATAACCATTTAAGCGTTATTTAAAATGCAAAGTCTTCGCTATCTAAAGACATCATAGAGTCTACACCGCCTTCAATACAGGCTGCGTGTCCTTGTGCGCGTGGTAATATGCGCTTAAAGTAAAACTCACAGGTTTGAAGTTTAGCTTGATAAAACGCTTCATCATCTGCACCACTGGCTAACTTACTTTGTGCAACTGACGCCATTTGCGCCCAAAAGTAGGCCAAAGTAACGTAACCAGCAAACATTAAGTAATCAACTGAGGCACCACCAATTTCATCTGGGTTACTCATGGCTTTTTTACCAACATCGCCAGTAATGCTCTGCCATTGTTCACAATAACTCGCTAGTGTTTTAACATGCTCTGCTAAAGCTGGGTTGCTTGCGTTTGCTTGGCAAAAAGCACCAACATCGGTCATAAATGGCTTTAAAATAGCCCCTTTACTCCCTAAAATTTTGCGCGCCAATAAATCTAATGCTTGAATACCTGTAGTGCCTTCATAAAGACAACTGATTTTAGTATCGCGCATCAGTTGTTCCATGCCCCACTCTTTGATAAAACCATGACCACCAAAAATTTGTACACCGTGACTAGTACACTCAAAACCAAGTTCACTCAGCAAAGCTTTGGCAATCGGCGTAAGTAACGCAAGTTTGGTATCTGCTTGTGCCACTTTGTCAGCGTCTTTTTCAGCATGTGTTATATCAACTAATTGCGATAAATAAGCAACCAATGCGCGACCACCTTCAGCAATCGACTTTTGCGTTAATAGCATACGACGTACATCAGGATGAACGATAATTGGATCTGCAGGACCATTAGGATTTTTTACACCACTAATAGAGCGCATTTGTAAGCGATCTTTTGCATACGCTAATGCACCTTGAAAAGAAGCCTCAGTTGCCGCAGTACCTTCTAAAGCCACACCTAAACGAGCAGCATTCATAAAAGTAAACATGCAGTTTAAGCCACGGTTAACTTCACCTATTAAATAACCTTTTGCACTGTCAAAATTGATCACACATGTCGCGTTGGCATTAATGCCCATTTTGTGTTCAATTGATCCACAAGTTACGCCGTTTCTATCAGCAATAGTTCCGTCGTCGTTAACGTTAAATTTAGGTACGATGAAAAGCGAAATACCTTTACTACCTTCAGGAGAACCTGGAATACGGGCAATAACAATATGGACAATGTTGTCAGATAAATCATGTTCACCAGCAGAAATGAATATTTTTGTACCTGTTAACGAGTAGCTACCATCGTTATTTAATTCTGCTTTAGTACGTAACATGCCTAAATCAGTACCACAGTGAGGTTCAGTTAAGCACATAGTGCCTGTCCAGCTACCTTCAACCAACTTAGGCATAAATTGTTGTTTTTGCATGTCAGTACCATGCGCTTCAATGGTTGCTAATGCGCCGTGGCTTAAGCCAGGATACATGGCAAAACTGTGATTCGCCGCCGACATCATTTCGCTAATGGCACCATTGAGTGAATGTGGTAAGCCTTGACCGCCAAATTCTACAGATTGTGATAATGTTGGCCATCCGCCTTCAACATATTGCTTGTATGCTTCTTTAAAACCGTCAGGTGTTGTTACCACGCCATCGGTCCAAGTACAGCCCTGTTGGTCACCAATTTGATTAAGCGGCGCTATAACTTGTTCAGTAAATTTTGCTGCTTCGCCAAGAATAGCGTCGATCATATCGTCGCTTGCATCGCTATAGCCAAGTTGTTGATAGTGCTCATCACAATTTAACAACTCTTTCATAACAAACTTAATATCACGGATCGGTGCTTTATACTCAGGCATTATGTCATTCTCCAAATTATTTTTTAACAAACTTTATGTTGTTTTACGCTTAATCATTTCTAGTAAGATTTTATAAATTCTATGCTAATCACAAGGCAGTTATAAAACAAATGAATATTTTTAATCACTCACTATTAACTATTCGTATACAGCAAGCCAAACAAATATATCGATAATTTTACTGCTGTCAAGATTGATTTTATGATATTTGACAATTGTCAAGATAACGAATAAAAATGTGACAATTATTCCACTAGTATATGTTATTTGAATACAGAGCCATTATAATTATTCATTGGCGTTATAAAAATATCAGCTTTAGCATGACAAGATAAACTTAGCCCGAGTTTGTGATAACTCGTTGTTAAAGTTAACTATATAAAATTACCTTACGATTTTAAAAAGGATCTCTGTTATGTCTGTTATTGCTTTATTAGAAAAACGTTACTCAGCTCGTGCTTATTTAGATAAACCTGTTTCTCAAGCATTGCTCGATACTATTTTTGAACAAGCACAACAATCACCATCTAACTGTAATGTGCAGCCTTGGCAAACCTGTGTTGTTTCAGGGGCAATGAAAGAGAAGCTGAAGCAAGATCTTGTTGCCACGGTAATGAAAGGCGAAGCACCAAACCCAGACTTTAACTGGCTACCCAAATACGAAGGTATTCATCGCGATCGTCAATTTGGCTCTGCAAATGCCTTATATAGCGCAATCGGTGTCGCTCGAGAGGATAAACGCGGCCGACAAATGGCGATGATACGCAACTGGCAATTTTTTGATGCACCGCATGTCGTATTTTTTACTATGGACAAATACCTAGATATTATGGGTGCCGTTGATTTAGGGATTTACGCGCAGTCGTTAGCACTAATATTAGCTGAACATGGTCTTTCATGTTGTATGCAAGGGGCTTTAGGGCAATTTCCAGATCCCGTTAAAGCAGCGCTGAACCTACCTGAACAGCGTGGAATTTTATTTGGTATGTCGTTTGGTTACGCTGACGAAAGTGCTGCAGTTAACACCACTCGTACCGAACGAGAAGCTGTATCTAATGCCGTTAAATTTTTTAGCTAATATTGATGCCAGCTATGTCGCTTACTAGCCACTATATAGATATTGAAGGTGTTAACATACATTATGTTAGCGCCGAACCAGATTTAAATAAAAAAACCACTTCCAACAACAAGCCCACATTGGTTTTTCTTCATGGTTTTCCTGAGTACTGGCAGGCCTGGCAACATCAACTGAGCTATTTCTCAGATAATTATCGTGTCATTGCCCCCGATCTACCCGGTTATAATTTAAGCGACAAGCCCGATGATATTAGTTTTTATCAGGTGCCAAATTTAATTAACTTTTTCAGTAAATTTATCGCTGCGGTAAGTCAAAACCAAAAAGTATTATTAGTGGCGCATGATTGGGGGGGCGCTATTGCATGGCCATTAGCAGCATTTTATTCCCAGTATATTGATAAGCTAGTTATTTTAAATGCAGCGCACCCAAGTACTTTCACTCGTGAAATGATCAACAACCCATTACAACGTAATAAAAGTGACTACATTCACCAATTAATTGACCTTAATGCGGAAGATTTATTACAAGCAAATAATTACCAATACTTATGTGAGAAAATGCTTTTTGCTGACGGTTCTGCCGTATTGAATGCTGACACTAAAGCTAACTATATTGCAGCTTGGCAACAAACGGGGGTTATTAATGGCATGCTTCAATACTATCGTGCGATGCCGCAACTTGCTGCTAAAAGCGATGAGAAGGCAAACCAGCAAGTAAAGCACGTTAGTGAAATGAAAATACCTAATATTCGAGTCAATGTTCCAACCTTAATATTATGGGGAGAACAAGACGAAGCCTTTGTTGTGGAGAATTTAAATAACCTTGAGCAATATGTGCCCAACTGCACGATTAAACGCTTCAAAGATGCGAGTCACTGGTTAATGCATGAAAAGTCTGCCCAGATAAATATTGCGATTGAAAACTTTATAAACACTTAAGTTGTCTCTTAATTATTGCTGTTAGAAATTTACTTAGATAACGGCGTAAAGCTAAAAAAAATTAAGATAAAGGTAAATGAAAGCTTAATAAATATAGCTAGAGACATGCTCAAACACCGTCGCGGTATGGGTGTTGAACAAAAAATAGTAAAAAGTACGTTATTTTGAATTTATAGCAAAGTAAGTATAGCGAGAAGAATGCAAGCCAAAGCAATTTATACCAAGTAACTGTGTCGTTATTCGTTTAGCGAGTTAAGCCAGCAAACGTTAAACCAAGATAAGTTTAACGCAGTTATTAAGATAAATTTAAACAAGAACGTTCAATAGCCTCTAATGGAGATGAATATGCAAGGCACAGAATTAGTTACATTTGTAAATACACAAGTGGTTCCAGTATGTATATTTTTGATTATGATGGGTATGGGGTTATCGCTGGTACCGAATGATTTTAAACGTATCGTAAAATACCCTAAAGCTGTGTCGATTGGTTTGCTCAATCAACTAATATTACTGCCTATTATTGGCTTTACGCTTGCTAATGTTATGCCGTTAGAGCCGGAATATGCGGTTGGTGTTATGTTGTTAGTGCTTTGCCCTGGCGGTACAACGTCAAACATGTTTTCACATATAGCAAAAGGCGATGTTGCCCTTTCAGTTACCATGACGGCGGTGGCAAGCTTAATTACCGTATTTACTATTCCTATCGTGTTAAATTTATCACTTGTGCATTTTATGGGCGAAGGTAATGAATTTCAATTGCCGCTAATACCGACAATTATCAGCTTAATGAGCTTAACTATTATTCCTATTGCTATAGGTATGCTTATTAAGACTTTTGCTCCTCGATTTGCTGACAGTAGCCAAGTGTTGGTTTCTAGGTTTGGTATTTTGTTTTTAACTTTATTGATAATATTTTTAACTTATGTCCAACAAGATATTGTTGTATCCGCTTTTATCGCTACAGGTCCTGTGTCTCTTATTTTAAATATTTCAACAATGGCGCTAGGCTATTATTCAAGCCGCTGGTTTGGCTTAAATGCCGCACAAACCACCTCGGTTACTATTGAAGTAGGCCTACAAAACAGTACCTTATCAATGTTTATGGCGTTAACATTATTAGCGAATTATAAAATGTCATTTACACCTGCTATATATACTTTGGTAATGTTGTTTACCGCAGGTGTATTGGTGAGGTTTTTGCGTGCAAGAGTTAACTTGCTGGCAACTCAAACTACACAAGCTAAAGTCTAACGAGCTAAAATGTCATAAAAATACTGATAGGTTCAACATTAGTTAGGTAATAATGTCGAACCTATCATTTAGTCATAAATAAAATTTATAAAACACATTCTAACAATTTTGCTTAATTAAGTGCCTGATCACTTGGAATTATTATGACTAAAGATCATAGCGATAATTAATCAGAGTTAGTCAAAGTATGGCCTATAAAAAATAAAAGCTATAACCAACATTTACACCCGTTAGTAGTCTACGTTACTTCATTTGTTGTAAATCAACTAAAACTCTCATCTTCAATAGACAATGCATAGTCTTTAATAGATAAATCTGATTTTAATATATGATTACTGAGCCAGTTGAAAATATACATAGCTATTTTATGTTGTAAATCAACGTTATAATGTTCTAGCTTCTTGATTAACGATTTAAAGTTTTCTCTAAATTCTTGGTGTTCTTTTAGATGATTTTCTGTATCGGGATAGTTTATTTGCCTAAGTAAACTCTCTTCTGATGACAATTGTAAATCTATGTATGAAGATAAATGTTGCGCAAGCATAATGGCAGACTGTTTGTTTTCTTTATGATAAAAGTCATTTAACATGGTAAAAATAATCTCATGTTTTTCATCAATATCTTTATTACCTAATAGATATTTAGGCGACCATTTAAAGAGTTTGGTTTTATCTTTTTCATGATATTCAAGTACTTCATTGGGTAATTTTATGGCCTTAAGAATACTTTTTAAAATAGCACTTTTCTTAGAAGGTTTAATTAAGTAACCACTTAAGCCGAGTGGAAACCAACGTTTTATCGCTTCTCTATCACGATGTTGTGTGTAAGCAATAATCGGGACTTGGTTTCCTTTATCACGAATAATTTTTGTAATTTCAATGCCATTTAATGTGGGTAAATCATAGGCTAATAGTACAACGTCGGGTTGAAAGCTATGTATAGTATCAAGGGCTACTTTACCGTCATTAACCAATACATGTTTAAAAAAGGTGTCTGAAAATATTTTATCTATTACCCGAGTAAACATATCCGAAGGTTCAGCAACAAGAATCTTGTAACATGTAGTTTGCAAGTGCTCTATATCTTGTTCATCAACATTTAACAGCGCAGTATTAACGCCTATTTTATCTTGAGTTGCACTTTGTATCAGTTTTTCTTTAACGGCTTCATTATTGTCTTTTAATGCCAGAAGCTGATCTAAAATCCCCTCTATTTGAGTTGAAACTTTATCGTTCATTTGCTCTAAAGATAAGCCCACTAAATTTTGTAAAATAGCCTTAGCTTTTTGATTTTCAACAGCCGTATTAGTCGCATTAAGAATAGTATTTTCGCATTGGCTAACACCTGCAATAAATGTTTTTTTAAGTGCTATGCCATGTTCAATACAAGATGCAAGTTCGTCTTCACCGTTATTAACAAGTTGCTCTAATCCATCTTTTGTATTTTCTTCTATCAGCTTTAGCTCTTTTAGTAGCACTAACTTTAAGCGATAGGGTTCATTTAATGGGTTAATAATCGCATAGTCATCAAATAAACCATTTTCACAAGCTAAATATGCTCGGTAGGTTTCACGATTGTTAATCAACAAAATAGCACTATGAGCAGCAATATTTTGCTCATACTCTTCTAAATAATTGATATAGAATTCAATTGTGTTTTTAATGTTATTAGAAGAAAGTAATAAAACTTTAGGCTTTAATGCCGTTAGGCTATGTAACTTACTGGGGTTAAACTTGTAAGTTTTAAAATCTAAACCCAACTCTGTTATTTGTTCAATAGCAGCCTCAACAGTCTCTCGCTCTTGATAAATCATAACAATATCGGGTTGATTGGTGATTTTCGCAGGCTTCATTAGTTACTTCTCTCTATTCATAAAATATAAACTTATCCAGTAAAGTAAATTTTTTCTTGTTACCTTATATAACTTTGCCGTGAAATTTATTAATGATATTAAAATTAAACAACTGATGATTTTTTAATAAATATATCGATAATGCAGACACTTACATAAGTAATAGTAGTTAGTGTTTTCAAAAAAAAAAGCGATCCATATTATTTTTTAGTAAAAAGTTTAATTTTTGTTAAAAAACTTAATTTGTAATGGCAACTTATATAACTTAATTGTTGATAAAATCGGCTAATTATTACTATATTGCAGAGATATAATGCAAAAAGTGGTCTAACTGTCGCGAAATAGAAAAATAATTTATGAATTGTCTTAATTTTTGATGATTGTTTCACTACCTTTGTTACTATGGTGTGGTTATTTTTAAATTTTGTATTCTTAGCGAAAAATACAACAACTACGTTATTAATACACAAAGATCACACAATTAGCTTATTGTAGGTTGAAGTGTGATTTCTAATTTAATACCGTCATAAAAACACTGAAAATAGGAAGAACTGTGGAATTAATCGATTTTGATATTAATGAAAATATTGCAACAATAACGCTTAAAAATGGCAAAGTTAATGCTATCTCGCATCAGGTAATTGCTGAAATTAACGACGCTTTAGATCAAGCTGAAGCAGCTAGCGCTGTGGTTATTTTAACCGGGCAGCCAGGGATTTTCTCGGGTGGCTTTGATTTAAAAACCATGAAAGAAAGCTCTGAATCTGCAGTAGCACTTGTTACGGCTGGTTCAACGTTATCGCGCCGTATGTTGTCATTCCCTATGCCTATTATTGGTGCCTGTACAGGCCATGCTATTGCTAAAGGCGCATTTTTATTACTTAGTTGTGATTACCGTATTGGTAGCTTAGGAAAGTTCAAAATAGGTTTAAATGAAGTGGCTATTGGCATGACCATGCACCAAGCCGGCATTGAAATAGCACGCAACCGCCTACCCATTAATTACTTAACGCGTTCGGTAATAAATGCTGAGTTGTTTTCACCAGAAGCGGCCATTGTTGCAGGATTTTTAGATGCTGCTGTTGAGCCTGAGCTGCTATTAGAAACAGCAAAAAATGCAGCACTACAAATGCAAACTTTAAATATGAAAGCACATCACGGTACTAAGTTAAAAGAGCGTAAAGATATTTTAGCCGCACTTGATGAAGCGATTGCACTTGATGCAAATATGATTTTGTCTTTATAGTCAGTTTTTTATTTAGCGTAGACAAAAAAGAGCACTACATGTGCTCTTTTTTTACCAGAAATTTATATAGTACCTATATACTATTTATAAAAAGTATCTCTTATACCAATTGATTTAATGAATCGATCAATTTTAAACCGCTTTAGCATGATCGATTGTTTATATCAATTGGTATTATGCGCTGGTCGATTCTATAAACGCTTGAATAACTTGCGCAAGCTGCTCAGGTTGATCTTCCTGTAAAAAATGTCCAGCAGCTTCTATCGTGATATGTGCTTGCCCTTTCGTACCTGGAATAAGTTTTTGCATTATTTTATCACCGCCTTTGGTGATAGGATCGCTATCACTAAACGCTGTTAAAAAAGGTTTTTGCCATTTAGCTAACATTTGCCACGCCGCTTTATTACTTTTCGATGCGGGATCAGTCGGTCGAGTTGGCACTAATAACGGAAACTGTCGAGCGCCCTCTTTATAGGCTTCGCTTGGATAAGGAGCGTTATAGGCGGCAATAGTACTTTCTGACAATGGCATTACTGCACCGCCATTGATTATAGCGCCAGTGGGGAATTCAGCCACCTCTTGGGAATACTTTTGCCACTGAACAAATGCTTCGCCTGGCGCATGTTCACCCGTAGGTAACATAGTATTTCCTGCAACCACACGTGCAAAACGTTGTCCTTCTTCAGCGACTAAGCGCAAACCGATTAAACCACCCCAATCTTGACAAAACAGTGTAATGTCTGTGAGTTCTAGTTGTTCTAGCAAACTGCGCATCCAGTCTACATGGCGTTGATAGGTATAATCAGAACGCTTAGTTGGTTTGTCTGAGCGACCAAAACCTATAAGATCGGGAGCGATAACACGGTAACCTCCGGCAACAAGTAAAGGAATAATCTTACGATACAGATAACTCCAGGTAGGCTCTCCGTGCATAAGTAATATAGGTGTTGCCGTTTTAGGGCCTTCATCTACATAATGCACTCTGAGTTGACCACCTTCAGTGTCATCAACAGTTAAATAATTAGCTGAAAAATCGTAATCTTCTAGTGCTGAAAAACAGCTATCATCAGTTCTTAAATATTCCATACATGCCCTTTACTTATTATTGTTATGTTTACTATGCGTTCCCAACTTGTGGGTTATTTATACTAAACGTTAGCTAAGCTCCTTAATTGCTCGCCCAATGCCATCTACGGTTAATGGAAACATGCGATCATCAACCAAACGTTTCATTATTGAAATTGAATGATGATATTCCCAATGGTTTTCTGGTTGTGGGTTTAGCCAAGCCACTTTATTAAAGTGATTGGTAATACACTGCATGTATTCAACACCAGGCTTTTTATTCCAATGTTCAACACTACCACCAGGGGCGGTAATTTCATAAGGCCCCATGGTTGCATCGCCAACAAACAGTACTTTGTAATCACTGCCGAAAGTTCGAATAACTTCTGCTAAATCAACGGTATTAGTTCTACGTCGCGTGTTATCTTTCCATAAACTCTCGTAAACACAATTATGAAAATAATAAAACTCTAAGTGCTTGAATTCGGTATGCGCTGCAGAAAACAATTCTTCACAAGTATGAATATATTCATCCATTGAGCCACCAATATCGAAAAACATCAGCACTTTTACAGCATTATGGCGTTCTGGCTCCATATGCACATCAAGCAAACCACCATTTTGAGCGGTCGAGCGAATAGTCGTGTTAATATCAAGCTTTTCACTGGCACCGGTACGAGCAAATTTTCGTAATTTTTTGAGTGCAAGTTTAATATTTCGTGTGCCGAGTTCTCGGTCTTGATCGAAGTTTTTAAACTCACGCTTATCCCATACTTTTACTGCACGATTATTGCGATTACCGTCTTGACCTACTCGTATACCTTCAGGGTTATAACCATAAGCACCAAACGGTGATTTGCCACCAGTACCTACCCATTTGTTACCGCCAGCATGACGTTTTTCTTGCTCTGCTAGGCGTTCTTTTAAGGTTTTCATTAACGCTTCTAAGCCGCCGAGTGCTTTTAATTTGTCTTTTTCTTCTTGGCTTAATTGGCTTTCAAACTCTTTTCTAAGCCATTCGTCAGGCACAATATTATCGAAAATATCGATTTTTTGAACACCGTCAAAGTATTCAGCAAAAGCACTATCGTATTTGTCGTAATGAATTTCATCTTTGACCATAACGACTTTCGCTAAATGATAAAAGTCTTCAACGTTGGCAAAAACAACACCCTTTTTTAACACGGCAATTAAATCGAGTAGTTCACGTAAGCTACACGGAACTTTGTGCTTTTTTAGGGTTAAAAATAAATCTATAAACACAGTGCTTACCTGTTTCTACGATTAAGAAAAGCCAGTTTTTCAAGTAGAGATACATCTTGCTCATTTTTAAGCAAGGCACCAAATAGCGGAATAATGTCTGATTTTTTGTTCACCAGTACATCTTGTGCAACATCATCAGCAACCAGTAACTTCAACCAGTCGATTAGCTCTGAGGTAGATGGTTTTTTCTTAATGCCAGGCAGTTCACGCAGATCGAAAAATACTTCTAAGGTTTGTGCTAATAAATCTTGCTTAACCTTTGGATGATGCACAGCAATAATTTGTTCCATTTCGGCTTTATTTGGAAATTTTATATAATGGAAAAAACAACGTCTTAAAAATGCGTCAGGCAATTCTTTTTCGTTGTTTGAAGTAATAATAATGATTGGGCGTTGCTTTGCTTTAATAACTTGTTGAGTTTCATAAACAAAGAATTCCATTTTATCGAGTTCTTGTAATAAATCGTTAGGAAACTCTATATCTGCTTTGTCAATTTCATCAATCAATAGAATAGGACGTTGTTCTTCTTCAAACGCTTGCCAAAGTTTACCTTTAACAATGTAATTTGAAATATCGTGCACACGCTCATCGCCTAATTGGCTATCACGTAAGCGCGATACCGCATCATATTCGTATAAGCCTTGTTGCGCTTTGGTGGTTGATTTTATATGCCATTGATACAATTTACAGTTAAGCGATTTTGCTAACTCTTCAGCCAATTGTGTTTTACCTGTTCCCGGCTCACCTTTTATAAGTAAAGGTTTTTCGAGTGCTATTGCGGCATTTACGGCTAAACGAAGTTCGTCGGATGCGATGTAGTTATCTGTAGAATTAAACATTTTTTTACCTATATAGATGATACTTATATATTAAAAGCATCATAGAAAATTAATCAGTTAATTAGCGTTTGTTAGGCCCTGGGAAAAATATATTGGTTGTTCGCTGGTACTCTTTATATTGCGGACGTTTCTGCACCGAATAAAACTCGGCAGGCACCGCGCCAGTATAAAAAACTAACGTGGTGTACATCATTCTTGAAGCGAGTAATACACCTACGCCAAGTAATAGCCAAATAATCGTTGATTCTTGCTGGTATAACGCTAACCATGAAGGAATAGCCGCGATTACCAGCCCATTCCAAACCATCCATTCAGCAAAGTAATTCGGATGACGAGAGTATCGCCATAAGCCAACATTACACACGGTGTTTTTTTCACCTAAAGTTTTCATCTTTCTTAAAAAACGTAACTTTTGGCTGTCGGCAATACTTTCCATTACAAACGCGCTTAACCAAACAATTATACCGATAATTTCGAATACTGAAATAGTTGAACTTGGGTTACTAGCAATGATCAAAGCTGGCATTGCAAGAAACGAAGCGTTAGCGAAACCTTGTAAAATGGCCTCAACTTGCATGGCTAGCACAGTATTAGTTTTTCCGTCACGTTGCCAACGACGCTTTTGATACTCGTATCTCGGAAATTCTGTTTTTAAATGGCCAATTCGCCACATTTTTAATGCGCCTAAGCCCATTCGACTACCGGCAAATATGTAAGCGATGCTCACTAGCGCTACACGAACTGAATCTCCATCGCTGTAAAGCCAAGTGATAACACCAATGAGGGTTAATCCCCATGGCCAGCCAATGTCTACATATGACATTCGGCCGGTGCGCCAGGTTGGCAAACACACAACTAAAGCAAAGAGTAACAGCTGTAATAAGCCATTGATTAAACTAATAACACCAAAGCTAGCTGAGAATAATAATAAAGCCCAGCCAGCAATGAATAAAAACAAGGGCGAAAAATATTTCATTTAAGGACCTACCTTATTTCTGCATGAAATTTATTTTAATTATTATTTTCAATCACATGAAGTGAAACAGGCGTACCATTTAGCGCTGCGTTACCTGTTAACGTATCAACACGGTTGGTATCTGTTAAATCGTTAATACTTACCCCAGGTTGAGTGGCAGCAACCGACATTTTTGTGCCTTTTTGATTATGCCCCCACCCTTGTGGCATGCTGACAACACCTTTTTGAATATCGTCAGTAACCACAGCTGTGATCTCTATTGAACCTGACACCGAACTGACCTTAAGTAATGCGCCATTAGTAACACCAAGCTGTTGAGCATCTTCAGGATGCACTTCTAAGGTACAAGGGTTTTTGCCTTTAACTAAACGGGCTGAATTTTGTGTCCAAGTATTATGGCTTTTAACTAAACGACGGCCGATAAGATCAAAAGGATAGTCATTGTCTCGAGCAGGCTTTGCCATAACAGCGTCAAGACGAGGTAAATCATCACTATAGAGTTTTGGTACCAAATCAATTTTACCATCAGCGGTTTTTATGCGTTCATCAAGGCATGGCATTAATGGCCCAATGTCGATGCCATGAGGGTTATCAAGCAATTTTTGTAAACTTAAGCCCTGTTCACCGTATGGCCCTTTTTTAAGTTCCATATCTAAAATAACTTCAGGCGCAATGTTTTGTAAATGTGCGGGAATTGGCGTGTCACTCATGCGAGCTGAAATGGTTTGTAAAATTTCAGCGTCACTGCGTTGCTCAGCAGTTTTCTCAAATAACGGTGGTGAATATTTTACCGTATTACGTACTGAAAATGAGTTAAAGAAAATATCGTATTGTGGGTTTTCTACCCCAGTAGTACCAGGCAAAATAATATTGGCATATTTGGTAGTTTCGTTTAAATAAATATCAACACTCACCATATACTCAAGACCACTAAATGCTTCAGCCAGTTTATGGCCACTGGGACTAGAAAGCACCGGATTGCCAGCAACAGTGATTAAGCTTTTTATTTGTCCTTCGCCAGGCGTTTGAATTTCTTCTGCTAGAGTGGCCACCGGAAACTCACCATTAAAAAATGGCAGTTTTCTTACCCGAGTATGGTGTTGGCCAAAAGAAGATTTGTGGCCGCGTTGATGGTTTCTCAATAAATCAAAAGCAGGTTGTGGGAACATCGCTCCGCCTTCGCTATCAAAATTACCGGTTATAATATTCAACGCATTGGTAAGCCATTGACATAAGCCACCAAAGGTTTGCGTTGAAGCGCCCATACGGCTATAACACACTGCTGATTTTGCATGACAAAATTCATCAGCCAATGCTGATATTTCGTCTGCAGAAATACCAATAAACTCGGCTACTGCTTTAGGAGAATAAGCTGACACTAAGCTTTCGAGTGTATCTACATCATGCACTTTAGCTTTTAAATGGCCTAAATTTACCGCCTTTTGCTGAAAAACACGATGGATCATCGCCAGCAATAACAATGCATCTTTTTCCGGTCGAATAAATAAATGCTGATCGGCAACTTTAGCGGTATGGGTGCGACGAGGGTCTACTACAACCACTTTACCACCACGCTTTTGTATAGATTTTAAGCGGCCAATTACATTGGGTGCTGTCATCATACTGCCATTTGACACTACAGGGTTTCCGCCAATAATTAACATAAAGTCGGTACGATCGATATCAGGAACAGGAATAAGCATACCGGCACCAAACATAAAATTTGAGGCAACATGATGAGGCATTTGATCAGTTGAAGCCGAACTAAAGCGGTTTATGGTACCTAGCGACTTCATAAACGGCTTTAAAAATAAAGAATTACCTAAATTATGAGCATTAGGATTACCTAAGTATACTGCTAAAGCATGCTTACCGTGCTCGCTTTGAATGGCTTTAAATTTTTCAGTAATTTCAATAAAAGCGTCTTCCCAGCTAATTGCTTGCCAACCATTTTCGGTTCGTTTAATTGGTGTTTTTAAACGTTCGCCGTCTTCGTAAAAATCTTGTAGTGCTGTGGCTTTAGGGCAATTGTAACCTTTACTAAAAGGGTCTTCTTTATCCCCTTTAATGGAAAGTATTTGTTTATCTTGGTATTTGATTTCTAAGCCACACATGGCTTCACAGATATTACAATTTCGATAATGCGTTTTTACTTCGCTCATAAATATTACCCAACTAAATAAATGAAAACCCGATGACTGTATTTTATAAAAAAGCAATTAAATTACGATAAAGTCGTTAATAACTAAACACTGAAAAAAAGGCTATCGTTGAACCTAAAATCTGCAAAACGTGTTGCAAAATTTACCAAGATACCAAGATACTTTATGCGTAATTTACCGCCGGAAAGTTTAATCACCGACGGCATTCATAACAGGTTAAAGTTTTACAATTAACTTGCCTTTGTTTTGTCCTGTAAAGAACAAATTCAAGCCTGTCATCGCTGATTCCAAGCCGTTTAATACATGAGCACGATGCTTTATTTTACCTTGCATTACATAAGGCGTAAGTTTTTCGAGTAATGCAGGAATTTCACCAAAATGATCAGGCATAGTAAAACCTTGAATGGTTAAACGCTTTTTGATGATTGGGATCCAGTTAGGTGCTAAATCAGGTGTTTGTTTAGCATAGTCAGCAATTAAACCACAAACGGCGACACGACCATGAGCATTCATACGATCAAATACATGATGCTGAATAGGTCCGCCTGTATTTTCAAAATATACGTCAATACCTTTTGGTGTTAACGCGGCTAATTGTTCTGCTACGTTGTCAGATTTATAATTAACTGCGCCGTCAAAACCTAGCTCATCAACTATCCACTGTGCTTTTTCTTCGCTACCCACAACACCGATAACGGTTAAACCATCTGCTTTGGCTAATTGCCCAACAATTGAACCTACTGAGCCCGCAGCACCAGAAACAACAAGCGTTTCGCCCTTTTGTGGTTTACCTATACTATATAAACCTTGAGTCGCGGTTAATCCCGGTAGTGCAAACACAGATAAAATGGCTTCGTCAGGCAGAGGCGCAGCAACTTTATTTAGTCCTGTACCGTCACTAAGATGATATTGAGTCCAGCCCATCATACCCATAACGCGATCGCCAACCTGAAAGCCTGGGTGATTGCTTTCTACAACTTCACCAATACCGGAGCTGCGCATAACATCGCCTAAGGCTACAGGTGGAATATAACTTTCAGTGTCAGGGCTCATCCAGCCAAACATTGCAGGGTCGAGTGACATGTGATTTTGTTTAACTAAAAATTGTCCTTCGCCAACATGCGGTAATTCTTTTTCTACTACTTCAAATAGATCAGGACCAATAGGACCGCCGCTAGGACGGGCGATTAAGTTAATTGCGGTATAAGTTGTCATTATATTTCTCTTTGATATTTCAGTTTCTTCTTAGCCTAAGTAAGCGCTAAGAAGATGGCTGTAAGGTTGTGTTAAGTTATCGTTAACTTAACATTAACTTAACGATAATCTATTGCGCTACTTTCTAAGCTCTTTGCGCAATACTTTACCCACATTGGTTTTAGGTAACTCAACCATAAACTCAACAAACTTAGGTCGTTTATAGTTTGTTAGCATTTCGTTGCAGTGATCAAATACATCTTGTTCAGTTAAGTCAGGATCCTTTTTCACGATAAATACTTTAACAGCTTCGCCAGTTGCATCGTTTTTAACGCCAATAGCCGCGGCCTCAAGTATACCTGCATGCATAACAAGCACTTCTTCGATTTCATTTGGGAAAACGTTAAATCCCGAAACGATTATCATGTCTTTTTTACGATCAACAATTCTAAAGAACCCTTCCTCGTCAACCGTAGCAATATCACCTGTAGCTAACCAACCATCTTTTAACACTTCATCAGTGGCATCTTGGCGATTGTAGTAGCCTTTCATGACTTGTGGCCCTTTTACCCACATTTCGCCTGGTTGCCCTATTGCGACTTCTTCACCGTCATCACCAATTAAGCGAACATCAGTAGATGGAGCAGGCACACCAATTGACCCATTGTAACTTTCTTGGGTATACGGGCTCATGGTAACTAATGGAGAACATTCCGTTAAGCCGTAACCTTCGAGTAAACGTGTACCGGTAACTTTCTCCCAAAGTTCAGCAACAGGACGTTGCACGGCCATGCCACCACCAAAACCAAGTTTTAAGGTACTAAAATCGAGTTTATCGAAGCCAGGTGTATGTAATAAACCATTGAATAAGGTATTTACACCGGTAATAGCGGTAAAAGGATATTTACCTAATTCTTTAACAAAACCAGGCATATCTCTTGGATTGGTGATCAATAAATTAGCGCCACCAAAAGGAATAAAACAAAGGCAGTTCGAGGTAAGTGCAAAAATATGATAAAGCGGCAATGCGGTAACCATCATTTCATTACCCACTTCGTAAACATTTTTTGTTGAGGCGTTTGATTGCTCAACGTTAGCAATTAAATTTCGGTGCGTTAACATTGCACCTTTCGAAGGTCCTGTAGTACCACCGGTATACTGTAAAAAAGCTAAATCTTCGCCAACAACATTAACAGGTGTAAAGTTTAATGCTGCGCCTTTAGCCATAGCTTGATTAAACTTAATCGCGCCAGGCAAATGGTAAGAAGGGACTTGTTTTTTTACATATTTAATGACGCTATTAACGATAGCACCTTTAACAGTACTTAAGCGGTCGCCAACACGGGTAATAATAACTTGCTGTACATCTGTTTTAGCTATAACGGTTTCAAGTACATTAGCGAAATTTTCTAAGATCAAAATAGATTTTGCACCTGAATCTTTTAATTGATGCTGCAATTCTCGCGGAGTGTACAAAGGGTTAACATTAACAACGGTTAACCCTGAAATTAACGCACCAAATAATGCAATTGGATATTGCAAAAGATTTGGGATCATAATGGCAAACTTATCGCCTTTTACTAAGCCTAAGTCTTTTTGTAAATAGGCAGCAAAAGCTGTTGCTTGCTCTAATAACTCTTGGTAAGTAATACTTGAACCCATGTTGATGAATGCAGTGTTACTACTATATTGTTTCGTATATTTAAAAAATAAATCTGCTATTGAACTATATTTATCTGGGTTTATTTCAAACTCAACACCCGACGGGTAACTCTTTTCAAGCCAAATTTTATCCATTTATTTATCCCCCAACTACTTGTTATTACGACAATGTTATTATTTTTTTGCCGTTCTATATTGCGCTAATCATTACAGTACTTCAAATAATCCTGCAGCACCTTGTCCACCACCAATACACATACTGATGACAACATATTTAACACCACGGCGTTTTCCTTCAATTAAGGCATGCATAACCATACGCGTGCCGCTCATACCATAAGGATGACCAATAGATATTGCCCCACCATTAACGTTAAGGCGATCTTCAGGAATACCTAGTTTTTCTGCACAGTATAAAACTTGTACTGCAAAGGCTTCGTTTATTTCCCATAAACCAATATCGTCCATGGTGAGGTTATTGCGCTCAAGCAACTTTGGAATGGCGTAGATTGGCCCGATGCCCATTTCATCAGGTTCACAACCAGCAACAACCATACCTCGGTATGCACCTAAAGGTTTAAGACCACGTTCTTTGGCAAGTTCAGCTTCCATCATGACCACTGCGGCTGCGCCATCAGACAACTGCGAAGCGTTACCGCCAGTAATTGAACCGTTATCTTTTACGGCTTTAAGTGCAGATAAGCCCTCGAGGTTTGTTGAAGGACGGTTACCTTCGTCTTTAGTTAAGGTAACTTCTTCTTTGCTTATATCACCAGTAGCCTTATCCATCACCAGTTTCGTTGCGGTTACTGGTACAATTTCGTCATCAAACTTATTTGCTGCTTGCGCTGCTGCTGTGCGTTGTTGAGACTTTAGTGCATAGGCGTCTTGTTCTGCTCTTGAAATGTTATAGCGGTTTGCGACAACTTCTGCGGTATCAAGCATTGGCATGTAAATCGCTGGACGATATGCTTTTACACTTGGGTCAACAGCACGGTACATGTTCATTTTATCGTTCTGCACTAAACTGATTGAATCACAACCACCGGCTACCATTACTTGTGCGCCATCACAAACAATGTGGTTGGCTGCTGTAGCGATTGACATTAAACCAGAAGAACATTGTCGGTCGATTGTCATACCAGCAACTGATACGGGTAACTGTGCTGCCATGGCAACTTGACGTCCAAAGTTCATCCCTTGATTGCCTTGTGTTAAGGCAGCGCCGAAAATACAATCTTCAATTTCATTGGCGTCTATCCCTGCGCGTTCAACAGCGGCTTTTACTGCAACTGCCGCCAAAGTTGGTGCCGATAAATCATTAAATGCCCCACGATATGCTTTACCAATGGGTGTTCGAGCGACGGATACAATTACTGCTTCTCTCATGATGATTTCCTATTAATTTTTTTATAATCTATTGATAAATATTTAGTTTAATAAAAACAATTCAGTAACGCGTAACTACTTTTGTTGTGATTTCATAAACGCCATTGCCTTTAAAACAAACTTTTCACCTTGTTTTGCACCTGAAGGTAATTCTGCGTGCTGTGAGATATCTGTTAGCGCTTCCCAGTGCTCTCGAACAGCTTCAGGGCTTTGCTGATGTTGTGGAATAAAGCACCCTTCTGTTTCAAAAATACTCGCGCTAGAATAACCACCGGCACCGGCACATAAAATAAAACGATTGGGGGCATCGTCATCACATAGTGTTAACATACCAGCAGTAACAGCCTCTGGTGCAAAGGCGCGAACAATCTCAGGGGGCATTAAATCTTCGGTCATTCGCGTACCAGCAGTGGGTGCGAGAGCGTTAATACGAATGTTATTTTTTGCGCCTTCGAGTACTAACGTATTCATCAAACCTAATACGGCCATTTTGGCTGCACCGTAATTCGATTGACCAAAGTTTCCGTACATACCACTCGACGAGGTAGTCATGACAATACGACCATAATTTTGCTCACGCATAATTTCCCATACAGCTTTCGTACAGTTTACAGAGCCCATAACATGCACATCCATGACTAATTTAAAGTCATCAAGGGTTATTTTTGAGAACGATTTATCGCGTAAAATACCCGCATTATTGATAAGAATATCAACACGGCCCCACTGTTCCATGGCTTGGTTTACCATGTCTTGTACTTCATCAAATTTGGCGACATTAGCGCCATGGCTGATTGCTTCACCGCCGTTTTCTTCAATTAAACGTACCACTTCTTGAGAAGCTTCTGACGAAGCGCCACTACCATCACGAGCACCGCCTAAATCATTAACGACAACTTTTGCACCACGCGCAGCAAGCGCTAATGCGTGAGAGCGCCCTAAACCATTACCAGCGCCAGTAACAATGGCAACTTTACCTTCAAAACTGATTGACATAATACTTCCTTAAAATGTTCTTTTTCTAATCGAAACTATCAAATGAAATCTAATTAATGAAAACTAGCTAACTAAAATTATTTAACCATTTGTACTGATACCCACTCGGCAACAAGCGCTGGTGTATCACAACCTTCTATTTCCACGGTAACTTCAGTACATAAACGATACTGACCCGGCTTTTTCTCTTCGATAACCAGTGTTTTTGCGTGTGCACGAACACGGCTATTAACTTTAACCGGTTGTAAAAATCTAACTTTATCGAAGCCAGCATTTAAGCCCATATAAAAGCCTTCGATAATAACGCTGAAGTCTTCAGCAAAATGCGACAACATAGACAACGACAAAAATCCGTGTGCGATGGTCGAACCAAACGGTGTAGCTTTAGCTTTTTCTTCATCAACATGAATAAATTGATGATCGAGCGTACAATCTGCAAATTGATTAATTTGTGATTGAGTGATCTCGTGCCAAGGAGTTGGCTCGGCTTGAAAGCCTATGTAATCGGCTATTTGGTCTTTTTTTATTATTGTTGGCATAGTAAATCCCTATTTAGCTAAAATTTTTTTTAAATCAGTTAGTAAAAACTAATTATGTCAATTAATACCCTTAAATCCTTAAAGCCTGATACTTTCAAGAGCTAAAGCCTTAAAGAACATTAGAGTGCGTCATGATCCTTTAGAACCAAGCGACTTTCATGTCATAGGTTGTGCTATCACTTTTTCTTAGAATACTCGACCACAGCGCTATTTCTGGTAGTTCAAAACGATAGAAATATTGTAATGCTTGTAGTTTCCCGTGATAAAAGTCTTCGTCAGCTTGGTGTGGCTGCTGGCTTAACGCTTTACTGGCTACTATGCCCTGCTTTAACCATAACCAACCCACAATAACGTGACCAAACAGCTCTAAATATTTAACTGAATTTGCCAGTGCTAAATCGATATGGCTGGTTTGCATAGCGGTTAATACAACATCTGTGGTTTTTTTCAGGGTTTCAACTGCATCAGCAAGCTGTGCTGAAAATTCCGTTAAATTACTGTGTTGTTTGGCTTGCTCGATGGTTTTGTAAATTTCATTTAAGGTCGCAGCGTAACCCGCCATTTTATTCATCGGCACTTTTCGGGTCAGTAAATCCAGTGATTGAATACCTGTTGTTCCTTCATGAATGGCGTTTAATCGGTTGTCACGATAAAACAGTTCGACAGGATGTTCATTAATATAGCCGTGTCCACCAAGTACTTGAATGGCGAAATCATTAGCTTTTGTGCCGTACTCTGATGGCCATGTTTTGATGATAGGCGTTAGAAAGTCTAATAACGTATGCGCATACTCGCGTGCTTCTTGGCTTGGAGCCGTTTTTTCGTCATCACTTAATTGTGTGCCATACAAGACAAGTGCGAGTGCACCTTCTGCATATGCTTTTTGTGCCAGTAACATACGGCGCACATCAGCATGTTCAATAATATTAACCATAGGAGATAAAGGATCTTTACATGAAGGTAACCGCCCTTGTGGTCGGTTTTTTGCGTAGTCAACAGCATATTGATAGCCCGCAACCGCCAAGGTCGCCCCACTTGTACCTACCATAATGCGTGCTTCATTCATCATATGAAACATGTACTTAAGACCTTGGTTTTCTTCACCCACTAAGTAACCTATGGCACCGTCTTTTTCACCAAAACTTAACGCCGTTGACGTTTGTGCACGGCCACCCATTTTATGAAATAACCCCGCGAGTGCTACTTCATTATCAGCACCTAACGTACCGTCATCGTTGACTAAAATTTTAGGTACCACAAACAGTGATATACCTTTGACACCTTTAGGTGCACCTTGAACTCGCGCCAAAACTAAATGAACGATATTTTCACTTAAATTATGATCGCCACCCGATATATAAATTTTATTGCCGCTTATACGGTAAGTTCCATCTTCAGCTTTCACGGCTTTTGTAATTAAATCACCCAAGCCTGAGCCACTACCTGGCTCTGTCATCGCCATAGTACCCATGAAGCGACCTGAGCGCATTGGCTTGACCCATTTTTCAATCAGGGCTTCACTGCCATGGGCTTCTAGTAAATTAGCATTGGCATTCGTGAGCATGTTATAGCCTAAACCAACACCACCAGCTGCTGTTAAATACGTACTTGCAACACTGGCAACAATAGGAGGCAATTGCATACCATTTAATTCGTAGTCTGCGGTTGCTGAAGAAATGCCTGAGGCTATAACGGCTTCAATAGCGGGTTTAAGCTCAGGAATAAGTGTGACTTTTTTACCATCAAAGGTCGGCTGATGAGTATCGAGTTTTTGACGAATAGGTAAAAAATGCTTTTCAGCTATCGCCTTAGCAGTATTAATGACTTCATTAAAAGTCTGACGATCATGGTCTTGATAACGGGATCTTTCGATCAATGACTCACTATCAAAAAGCTCATAGAGCATAAATTCAAGATCTCGTTCATTCATTAATGTAGCTGTCATACTTTTCTCTTCTTATCTTTTAACTTATCAGTCATATCAACCATAATTGATAACACACCATGGTTAACATACTTACTTAAAATCAACATCTTACATAAAAATATTGATTACTCACTATTCAGTACTATTGAGCCGAAACGCCGCCATCTATCGCGATACATTGGCCTGTCATATAGGTATTCGCTGGTGATAACATCATGAGCATCATGGCAACAATTTCTTTTGGCTCGCCTAAGCGGTGCATAGGGGCACCACGGCTCATTTTTTGTTGTTGCACTTCGTCAGCAAAGTTAGTCACCATAGGTGTTAAGGTAAAAAACGGGCAAATAGCATTGATACGAATGTTGTTACGACCATACTCAACCGCACCGGTTTTAGTTAAACCAATTACAGCGTGCTTTGCCATAGCATAAGCACTGCCTCTAGCTGCTCCATTTAGTCCTGCCATAGAACTCACATTTAGAATTGCGCCTTCGCCTTGTGTTAACATTTGTTGTATTTGATGGCGCATGCCAAATTGCACACCTTTAACATTAATGGCAAATTGGCTGTCCATAATAGATTCATCAATATCGTGCAGTGGCATAAACTCATGTGCGACACCGGCATTATTAACACCAATATCAACACGACCAAAATTTTTGACTGCGGTTTCAACCATAGCTTTACAGTCATCATTTTTAGATACGTCACTTGCTAAGGCAATGACTTCTGCGCCTGTTGCAGAAATAGCTTTTGCGACTGCTTGTACCGCGTCATCTTTAATATCACTAATGACTAACTTAGCACCGCGTTTGGCTAGCTCTTCTGCCAGTAATTTACCAAAACCTTGTGCAGCGCCCGTGATTACCGCTACTTTTCCTGTAAAATCTAATAATGGATCCATTTTATTTCCTTACAGCACATGATGTCTGAACAGTTATTGTTGTTATAGTAACTACCTTTATTTCTCGATAGTTTGATTACTTATTTGATTAATTAGCTAAAATACAGCTGAAATACAGCTGAAATATCGCTTAAATTTTCATGTTAATCCGCTTCTTCAATAATACTTAAAGCCATTTGTGCTAGTGGTTCTACAAAAGCACCCACTTTATTCGCTTGTTCATTAGAAGCATTGCCTTGTGATGCGCGTTTTGCCACGCCTTGTACAATGGCTGCTAGCCTAAAAAAACTAAACGCGAGATAAAAGCTCCAGTTTTCTATTCGATCAATACCCATGCGTTGACAATACGCAGCAACATATTCTTCTTCACTCGGAATACCTATGCTTGCACGGTCAACACCTTTTAGGCCGTCTATGGTGCCCATACCTTGGGGCATACGTAGTTGCATACATTGATAAGCGAGATCAGAAAACGGATGACCAAGCGTAGATAGCTCCCAATCTAAAACCGCGATCACTTTGCTACTGTTATGTTCGAACATAATATTGTCCAAACGAAAGTCGCCATGAACAAGGCAAACACGTCCGTCGTCTTCAGGTAAATGGCTTTCAAGCCATGACATTAACGATTCCATTGCAGGAATTTCTGTTAATTGTGTCGCTCGGTATTGAGAGTGCCATCGAGTAAACTGGCGTTGAAAATAATTACCGGCTTTGCCGTATTCAGACAAGCCTGTGGTGTTAATATCAACACTATGCAGCGCTACTAGAGCTTTATTCATTTGATCGTATATTTGTGTTCTTTCATTATTTGATGAAACTTCAGCTAACGAGGCACTCCAATAAACAGTGCCATCACAAAACTCCATCAGATAAAACATTGTGCCGATAATACTGGTGTCGCGGCACAGATGATAAACTTGTGCCACAGGTACATCCGTATTTTTCAAAGCATCAAGTACTTGATACTCCCGGTCAACGGCATGCGCAGACTTTAATAATTTACCTGCTGGTTGACTGCGTAATACATAAACACCTGATGCAGCAGTTAATTTATACGTTGGGTTTGATTGACCACCGGGGAATTTTTCCACGGTTATTGGCCCAATAAATCCCTTAACATGTAATGTTAGGTATTGTGCTAGGGTTTCCAGATCAAAAGGAACATTAGCTGCTGTTTTCGTTGTTTTATCCATTTCTTCCATTTGTAACTACGCTCTCACTTAATTGTTAAACTAGACAAAGCTAGCCGACCGTTTTTTTAACTAAGTCACGGCCTAATTGCATCATGTGAACTTGATCTGGACCATCAGCTAAACGTAACGTACGTTGGCCAGCATAAGCATGTGCTAAGAAAGTATCTTGGCTAACACCAACGGCGCCATGACATTGAATGGCGCGATCGAGCACATCGAGTGACATATTAGGAGCAACAATTTTTATCATCGCAATGATATCTTTTGCGGCTTTATTGCCTTCTGTGTCCATCTTGTGAGCGGCTTTTAAAGTCATTAGTCGTGCTTGTTCAATTTGACAAGCAGAGATAGCAATATCTTCACGAATAGATTGTTGCTTGATCATAGGACGACCAAATACCACACGCTCGTTTACTCGCTTACACATAAGATCAAGTGCACGTTGAGCAACGCCAATTGAACGCATGCAATGATGAATACGGCCCGGCCCTAAACGACCTTGGGCAATTTCAAAACCTTTACCTTCACCAACAATAATATTTTCAACGGGTACACGTACATTTTCAAAGGTGATTTCTGCATGCCCTTCTGGTGCATCGTTATAACCAAACACTTGCATCGGACGCACTTTTGTTACACCTGGTGTATTCATTGGAACAAGAACTTGAGATTGCTGAATGTAGCGATTGCTATTGTCGGGATCTGTTTTCCCCATGACGATCATAATTTCGCATTGCTGGCGACAAGCACCACTAATATAGAATTTACGACCGTTGATAACATACTCATCGCCATCACGTTCAATACGTAATTCAATGTTGGTTGCATCACTTGAAGCAACTTCTGGCTCGGTCATCGCAAAAGCCGAACGAATTTTCCCCTCAAGTAACGGCTCTAACCATTGTTTCTTTTGTGCTTCGTTACCGTATTTAGCTAATACTTCCATGTTTCCGGTATCTGGTGCCGCACAGTTAAACACTTCAGGTGCCCACATAACTTTACCCATGATTTCAGCCAGTGGTGCGTATTCTAGGTTGGTTAAGCCTGCACTGTATTTACCGTAACTTACGGGCAAAAATAAATTCCATAAGCCTTGGGCTTTTGCCTTGGCTTTTAACTCTTCCATTAATGGCGGTGTAGTCCATTGGTTTTCGGCGACTTGCTCATGCATTTTTTGTTCAACAGGGTATACATGCTCGTCCATAAATGCTGTTACACGTTGAATTAAATCTTTAACCTTGTCACTGTATTCAAAATCCATGAGAAGTCCTTATTGTTGTTATTTTCAATGAAGAGCCAATAACATTATTGGCTCCTTTGATGTTTGGTTAGCTTAATTTCATTAATGCTGCTTTATTAAATGGCGCTATTTCATCTTCTTTGTTTTGCTCAATTTTATTAACCCATTGAGGATCAACTAATAACGCTCGACCAATAGCCACAAGATCAAATTCATCATTATTTAATCGAGTAAGTAAACCTTCAATACCTGTTGGGTTTGATGTACCACCAAGGTCAACACTGCCTTCACCTGTAAAGTCACTATCAAGCCCTACACTGCCAACAGTAATAACAGGCTTATTGGTGATTTTTTTAGTCCAACCCGCAAGATTAAGATCTGAACCTTCAAATTCAGGCAACCAAAAACGACGAGTGCTGGCATGAAATACGTCAACGCCTGCATCACTAAGTAACGTCAATAAACGCTCTAATTCAGCCGGTGTTTGGCAAAGTTTGGCGTTATAATCTTGTTGTTTCCATTGTGAGAACCTGAAAATAATGGGGAAGTCTTCACCAACGGCAGCGCGAATAGCGGCAATAATTTCCACAGCAAATCGAGCGCGATTGTCTAAAGAACCACCATATTCATCAGTACGTTGGTTGGTGCCTTCCCATAAAAATTGATCAACGAGGTAACCGTGCGCGCCATGAATTTCAATGGCGTCAAAGCCAATGGCTTTAGAGTCAGCAGCGGCTTGGGCAAATGAAGCAACAACTTCATCAATGTCACTTTGGCTCATAGCAACACCGTTTGGTGCACCTGGCTTATATAAACCAGACGGGCTATAACCCGGCACTGATTTATCTGGCCCTACGCCTTCTTTACGAACCGAACCTACATGCCATAGCTGTGGTGCAATTTTGCCACCTGCTGCATGTACTTCGTCGACTACATGTTTCCATCCTGCTAATGCTTCTTCACCAAAAATAGCCGGAACATTTTCATAACCATTCGCCGCTTTATGTGAGATAAAAGTACCTTCGGTAATAATTAAACCCACATTACCTTCTGCTCTACGACGGTAGTATTGAGCTACATCATTTGAGGGAACATTATTAGGTGAAAATGTACGTGTCATCGGTGCCATTACGGTACGGTTTTTTAATGTTAAACCACCAGTTGAAAATGACTGAAAAAGTTTTGCTGAATTACTGTTACTCATATAACTTCCTAAATATTCTGAATTTTTGTTTAAAATTTGATAAAGATAATAAAATAGCCATTATCTTTTTTAGGTTACTTAGCCAATTAAATAGCCGCCATCAACATTAATAGCTGTACCTGTTGTGTAACTTGAGGCGTTTGACACTAAATACAACACAGTGCCAGCCATTTCCTCTGGTTGAGCAACACGTTTCATTGGTACGTGATGCATCATTTGTTCTAAAATTTTCGGATTATTAACTAACGTTGAGGCAAATTTGGTGTCGGTACCACCCGGTAAAAGTGCATTCACTCGAATATTAAACTGTGCACATTCTTTGGCGAATGTTTTGGTCATCGAAATAACAGCAGCTTTGGTAATTGAATAAATACCTTGGTAGTCGCCAGGAATAACACCGTTTATTGAAGCAACGTTGACAATGGCACCGCCTTCATTAGCTTTCATAAGTTTTGCACCCATGGTTGACATAAAGAAGTAGCCTCTGATGTTTACATCAACGGTTTTTTGAAAAGCAGCTAAGTCAGTATCAAGCACATGGCCGAAATAAGGGTTTGCAGCTGCATTGTTAACTAAAATATCTAACTTACCGTGCTCCGATGATATTTGTGCAAAGATGGCTTCAATTTGGTCCATTTCACCAATATGACAAGCAATAGCTTGTGCACTTCCGCCTGCAGCAATGATTTGTTCTACTACCGCTTGGCAACCGTCAATTTTTCTACTTGATACAATAACGTGCGCACCATTTTCGGCCAGTAATTTTGCTATATGCTCACCTATACCACGACTTGCACCGGTTACTAATGCAACTTTTCCTGTTAAATCAAACAAATTATTGCTCATTATAATCTTCCTATTTAATGTCGTTTTACAATCTAAAAATTTTCTAATAAATTCTTTAGCAAGTTATCTAAAAGTTACCCAATCTGCCGGCTTATCGGCTAAATGCGCATAGTTATTTAAATAATCTATGCTTATCTTACCTTCCGAAAACAACAACTTAGTAACGCTAGTGTTACGCAGTTGTTGATTAACGGCTAAAGTGTTTTGATCCGTTAAATCAAGAACATGTTGAATAAGAACTGAAATAGTACCGCCTGAAGTAAAAATACAAATATCTTTTGAAGGCTCTGCCTTACTTGATAATTTTTTAGCAGCAAGTTCGTGATTAATTACATCGTAAAGTGCGGCTATACAGCGTTTTTTAAACATTGGCCAACTCTCTAAATAATCGCCATCGTGTTTACCTTCAACCCAACGATTAAGCGCTTGAGCAAACTCTTTTTGAAAAGCTTTATTTCCATCAGGTGACTTACTAATTAGTGATGCCATATGCGCAAAGCTTTTCCAACGTGCATCTGAACGCGTTAACAAATCAACATGGTTAAATTCGTTAAAACCAGAATGTAATACCGTGGAAGGTTTATTGCCTTGGTAACCAATAAGAAAGTTTTCGAGGGTTTGTTCATGACGTAATAAATCGCCAGTGAATACTTTATTTGGGCTCGCTAATGTACGCCAAAATTTGCCCAAGTGTTGCGATTGCTGAGCACCTTTATCAGACAGTTGATCATAGTCGGCTTTACCAAAAGATGCTTGACCATGGCGAATCAAATAAATAGCTGCCATTGTTTTACACCTTTACCATAACATATTGTTTATATATCATATTTAAGTATTCACTTAGTTTTTCCATAGCGGAATTAATGACTCTTCATGGTGTTAAAATACACTAATATCCTTATCCTAATAGCCCGCAAACAATTAAACAAATGAATAGTTCTAATAACCTTACATTCTTATTACGAATACTGCGTGTGGTACGTAATTGTGACTAATCAATAAAGGTAATTGGTTATTAAGCGGTCGTATTATGTGAACAATGATCGTGGATTAACTGTTATTTGCTACTTAACCTGAACTCTGGATAATGAGTGCTTGAAAATCAAGTGAACCAAAAGCTTAGGTAATAAAGTAAATGCTATAGCCAAGTGAACATCACGAATAGATATCATCAATGCTTCATTTTATGCCATTTCCAAGGCAAAACGTTTATGAATAGCGCGCTATTTATCGACGTTTTAACGCAGAAAATGGCTTAAAAGGGAACATTGAGCAAGTGCTGCTTATCCAGAGTTCAGGTTACTTAATAAAGTCTTTTATAATTTACTTTCAAATCGATTAAATTAGATAAAAAAATGCCTTGTATGAATTACAAGGCATTTTATTTATTACGTTGCTAATCGCTTGTACTACCGATTAGCAAAATATCAATCGAACAGTATTATAAACTTTAAAATTCATAAGAAACTGTTGCACCGAATGTACGTGGTTGGTTAGGGTATGAATTAAAGCTGCCTGCTTGAATTGGTGGCGGGAATGATGACAGATGATATTCGTCATTATTAAGGTTTCGTACCCAAAGTTGTACATGAATGCCATTTTCGAAATTCAATCCAGCGCTCGCATTCAAGGTGCCAACCTCACGTGTTTCTGACTCCGGCACGTTTTCAACGAGGTGAACTTCACTTTCGTAAAGGTAATCAGCACGAACATAACCATAAGCACCATTGTCCAGTTCATAACTGTAAGTAACCCCTGCGGTTATACTACGTTCATGAATGCCTGCAGGCTTTTCTCCTGATAAATCCACCGGACCATCAAGCCCTGTAGCCCCCTGGAATGAGTCATAAATTGGGTCAAGAAAAGTACCCGCTAAAGTAAAAGACCAGTTTTCAGTTGGATTATAAACAGAGTCAAATTCAATTCCTTTCGTACTTTGTTTACCCGCATTAGCTAAGATATAACCAGTACCAATAAATATTGATGATTGAAAGCCTTTAATTGTTTGGTCAAACAAAGTGACATTGAAGGCACCTTGTTTAAATCTTGCTTTTAGACCAAGTTCATATACTTTTGCCTCTTCTGGAGAAGCAAATCGGCCACCATAGCTTTGGTTAGCTAAATCTAAATTGGCATTTTCTAGTGCCGCTTGGTCGCTGGCAAATGGGTTACTATTACGTGATAAATTCCATGAAGATGCCTTAAAACCGGTAGCTGCTGAGGCAAATACATTAATATTATCATTAACTTCATATGCTAAACGTGTTGACCAAGTTGTTTTACTATCATTCGTTTTATTCTTTTCAACTGAGTTAGGTAAGCCAGGCATAGGGGGTAAAAACTGTAAACCTTTTAAGGTCGGAATTGCCGGAGCTAATGTTGGAATAAATGGCAAAGGCGCGCCAAATACGGTTAAGTCGTTATCTAAATCAATACCCGACAATACATCAGTATTTGTTTGGTTAGCGGTGATTTTTTTCTCATCTTTCGTGAAGCTTAAACCAAAAATAGCAGTTAACTTATCAGAAATATGATAATCAAAATTGGCAAACAAAGAATAGGCATCATTATCTTGTGTAAATTCTGAATTTACTGCTGATTGATTTGAAAAGAATGATCCTGGTGCAAGGCCATAAACACCTTCAACCCCGTCTAACAAACCTGCTGCACCACCAGCAACCATTAAGACATCAAAATAATTCCTAATGTCGTCGCCGTAAAACAACGTATCACCCGTTTTTACCTCTTCTTGAAATATGTAAGCTCCGACCATCCACTCTAATTGTCTTGTCCCTGTTGATGTTAAACGAAACTCTTGAGTAAATGTGTCGATTTCAGTGTGACCACCCTCACGTAAAATATCGAGTGAAGTATAATCTACATCATTTAAAAATTCTGAGTCATTATGACGTACTGATGAAATTGAAGTAAATGTGAACTCTTCATAGTCTACATCTACTTGCAGCGAGATACCGCCATCTTCAACGGTATTATCAGGGTCAATATTCAATGACGATTTATAAGAAAATGGGTCAACATCGAGTACAACACCGCCTAAAGCTCTAACCGCGCCAGTAGTTGGGCCATTTATAACATCGTCTACGGTACAACACGCCTCATCAATTTCGCTGTAATCAGCTATTAACCTAAAAGTAACATCTTCTGTTGGTTCATATAATGCTTGCGCTCGAACATTCCATCGATCGCGATTATTAATTTCATTTAGACCAACAACGCTATCAGTGTAACCATCTCGTTTGTTATAACCACCTGATAAGCTTAATGCGAGTTCGTCAGTCACCCCATTCGTGATGTAACCTTTAACAAGTTTTTGGTTGAAATTACCGGCCCCTAACTCAATTTTCCCTTCTAATTCATGCGATGGTGCCATTGTTCTTACACTAATAACCCCTGCTGAAGCATTTTTACCAAAGAGTGTACTTTGCGGACCACTTAGTACCTCAATTTGTTGTACGCGTGGTAAGTCACCAATTTGAGCAGCTGCACGTGAACGATAAACACCATCTATAAATACACCGACTGATGGCTCAATTCCGGTATTGTTTGTACCATTCCCGAAACCTCGTATAGCAAAATTGGTATTAACAGATCGTTGTAGTGGTGTAACACGCAAGGTAGGTACGAGTGTTTGTAAGTCGTTTATATCTAGTATTTTTGCTTGTTCAATCGCTTGACCGCTAACAACAGTAACAGCTACCGGCGATTCCTGCAGACCTTTTAGCCGCTTAGAGGCGGTGATCATAATACGTTCTACATCTTTATCATCATTTTGTGCCGAAGTAGTTGCTTCCTCTGCGCTTACGGCTGTTGAATTGATTGCTGTTAATACTGCTGAAACGAGTACTGCTCGTTTAAAAAACTTTGTTGCTAACTTTTGCTTCATCTTGAATCCCCGAGTTGCTATACATACCAAATCACACGTATTCATTAAAGTTATTCTGTTCAAATACATTGTTTGAACATGAATTATTATTTAAGCCTTTTTAATCTTGTTATTAACTTATTGCTAAATAAGACTTAATTATAGTATTTGTTGTCACACTAAATAGTGTAGAACAATTTTCGTACTACTTGACTAAGATAGGTTGAGATATTAAATTAAACAAATGAATAGTTTTAATAACCCACTATCTATATTGTGCATAGTCTGGGTTGGATTTTTAGTTAATAAACAACAATGAGTGAAAATATATGAAGGTTGATTTAAATTTATTTGTCGTATTCGAAGCCATTTATTGTGAAGGGAATATTACGAAAGCAGCATCTGCATTAAACTTATCACAACCTGCGGTTAGTCATTCATTAAGTAAACTTCGTCATAATTTCGAAGACCCTTTGTTTATCCGACAAGGCAACGAAATGAGACCTACGCCTGTTGCCAATAATGTTATTGCCGATGTTCGTGAGGCACTACAACAATTAAAAGTTTGCTTAGCACAAGCTCGCCAGTTTGAGCCTTTAGTGTCTAGAAACAACTTTAATATATCCCTGCATGGTGGATTTGAAGCTTCATTTTTACCGCCACTTATGCAACGAATTAAAAAAGAGGCTCCATTAATAAATTTACAAAGTAGCCGACGAGTTAACCGCAGTGAATTAGAAAATAAACTCGCTAGTGGTGATGTAGATCTAGCAATAGATACTTTAGTACCTGTTAGCGACAACATTTTGCACACTCAATTAGATCAAAATAAACTCGTTGTTCTCGTTAGAAAAGATCACCCTATTGTAAAATCATCACTTGATTTAGATACTTACCTTTCTCAAGATCATGTGTTGGTTTCATCGCGTACGATAGGACCAAGTATAGAAGACTTTGAATTAGGTCGGTTGGGCATGCAACGCAAGATTGGACTTAGGTGCCAGCATGCTTTTTCTGCATGTAAAGTTATTGCTCAGAACGACATGCTATTAACGTTAATTGAAACAACGGCAAAATTGTACAGTGAGGTGCTAGATTTAGTGGTATTCCCATTACCTGTAACTTTGCATGATATTGACGTACATTTATATTGGCATACCAATGTTGACTTTGACCCTGCAAATAAATGGCTTAGGAATCAAATTATTCAGGCTGCTTCAAATATTTAATTTATATTAGCTATGAGTATGCAGAAGTACTAACAGCAAGTTTAATACTTCAAGTCGTAAGTCGAACTTATTGTTATTTTTCAGGATGAAACCAAATTTCAATTTCATCTGTAACTTCTAAAAATTTAGCACTATGTTCGACATTAGCGGGTACATGATACCATTGGCCAATTTTGATATGTTGAGTTTTACCCTGCATTGTTAAAATTAACTCCCCACGGGTGATAACACCGTAGTTATCGGTATCATGTTTATGTAAAGGAATATTAGTACCTGCGGGGTAAGAGGCAAACAACACATCACTGCCATTCGCCGCTAGTTTATATGCGTCAAATCTACCATCGAATAACGGTAGCGATTTAATTTTACTTGGATAGTTTCCTGCCATTATTTTCCCCGTTGCTATATTTGCAGTGAAGTTAAAAAACCAAAAGTAATAAATTTTTTATTGTTTAGTTAAGAGGGTAAAGCTACTGCATGGTTTGCCACTTTTGAATAATAGTGTCTAATTCTCCTGAGGCTTTTAAATCAGTAATTATGTTATCTATTGTTTGAACAGTTTCCGGAGATACAGACGCTTTGCTAAACATGAAGTGTATTGCCGACTGATAAATGCTTAATGTGTGTTGTTCAAACTCATCATTCATTTGATATTTCTTAGAGAATGCTTTTATCGTAGCAGGATCAACAAGAAAGCCATCGATATGACCTTGCATAAGTAGCGTCACATTTTCTTCGATATCAACTACTTCACTTATATGCTCTCTAAACTCAGATTTTTTCATTAAAGCTTGATATTCTTCACCATAATAATATCCACTTTCTATACCTATCATATATTCGCTGTTTATAAGATCTGATAAAGAATTTAGTTTAATCGCTTGAACGGTTCCTTTTTTAACAAAAAGATTAACAGTTTCTTGTCTATAGGCTTGGCTGAACATAGCATAACGTAACCTTTCTTCATTATACGATGCGCCCATTGCAACATCTAGTTGACCTATTTTTATATAGTGTAAATGTCGCTTCCAGGGTAATTCAGTATAAGCGACTTTATAATCTGTTTTGGCAAGTATGGTATTGAGAATTTCAAAGTCTAAGCCAACAAGGTCTTGTTGGCTATTTCGGTATTGATAAGGAAACCAAAGTTCCCATCCAATCTGTAATGCTTTAGCGCTGACATTAAAACTTATAATTAGTACAAAAATGATAAATAAATTTTTCATGTTATACCTTATATTTAATTTAGTCAGCTTAGCGAATAATTGCCTTTAACGTAATAAAGGTTTGAGTTTTAGTACCAGTGCTGGATCTAATCTCATACTAAACCAATTAATTCGCCAATCTAAATGTGGTCCTGTTGCCCTTCCACTTGCACCCACGGCTGCAACTACTTGGCCTTGGCTAACTTTATCGCCTTCTTTAACGTATGAACCACTCAAATGTAAAAATGTTGATGTGACTCCATGACCATGATCAATAATCATAGTACCGCCAGAGTAAAACATATCACTTACATACATTAATACTACGCCATCAGCTGGCGCTTTTACAGGATCACCTTTATCACCGGCATAATCTAAACCATAATGTGGCGTTTTTGGTACACCATTATAATAACGCTGGCTACCATATACGCCAGTAATTATGCCATCTATAGGTGCGATAAAGCCTTGCGCGAAAGCGGTTAAGTCGCTATCAGTTTTTCGAGCAGCTCTTATTTTTTTATTATCTTCCCCAACACGACTGATCGCTTTCTTGTTTGGGTTCATAATTTTTTTTGCAATGCCATTAACTCGTTGAATGTTATATTTTCGTTTTAATGGTTTTAATATGCGCTTTTCGGTTTCACCATTTGGGCTAATAATTAACAGCTCACTGTTGTTTTTCTCATCTCGACTAAAACCCAGTGCATAGTCGCCATTTTTAGAGACTTTAATCGCTTCGCCATTTAGGGTAACTTTATTTTCTGGTTTAGTTTTACCAACAATAAGTGCCCCTTGAAAATATTGCTCACTGCTTACTGTTTCGGCTTGCACAAAGCACACTTGTATCAGTAATAATGCCGAAAAAAGCAATTTGCTTAATAACATTGTTTTTTTAACCATGAGCAATAGCGCCTTTTGCTACACCTTCGAAAGCGACAACTTTAAACTCATCTAACGGTGATTGTTTTTTAAGTTGGCGAACAATAAAGTCAGCCAGTAACTCAACAGTTGAATCGCAGTCAACCACATCTAAAATGTTACTGGGTACTGCAATATCAAATCTTCCTTGCGGTGCATAGTAAGAGAATAATTGGTGATCGGGAGTCAAATTAGCGATAGCTGTGTCAGATAACTCGATATCATTTAACGCGATTCGGTCAGCTTCAGTGGCTAAGTAAATATCTTGCCAGCGTAAACTCCACACTTCTTCTAAAGCAGTTGAGCGTTTACCGTTTTTATAGATATGAATTTTCGAACGATGACCATGGGCAATTCGTTGACAGTTGCCATCATGAAGTTTCAAACCGTGAGTATAATGATAGTAAGCACCGTCAATAACTTCAGGACGTAGTTTTAACGTTAAACCTTGCACATTTTTAGGTAAATGCGAAAGAATTATAGTCGTTAAATAGTCTGTTACCGACGCGATATCAATTTCTTGTGTTTCAATTTTAGCAAATGCGCAGCTCGGTGACTGTAAATAATATGCACCTTGTTTTGATTCAAAGTTTACAAATTCGTGACCTGCTCTTTGCGTTGAGAGTTCTGCACTAATAGCCTTATCTTGCATAGGTAACAATAATTTATGATCTACGGCATCATCGATAATGGCTTTAATTTGTTTTTTAACCACGGCAAAATCTAACACCATGCTCATTTCATTTAAGCTGCCATCAAGTAACACATCTACAATCCAGCTTTCACCAACAATGCCACGTGTACTACAACAATAAGAAAAGTCGATAACGGTTAAGTCATTTACAAATAACTGCATTTTCTATTTATCCTTACTACTTTACTTGCCAATCGATGGTTTCATCTGCGCGAATTGGCACTACTTTTTCAAGACCAAAAGCCATAATCGCTGGTACATGCCACGCTTGTTTTACTAATGTTATTTTGTCGCTATTTACCGGTAAATTATAAAATTTAGGTCCGTGTAAACTGGCAAAGCCTTCAAGTTTGTCTAATGCGCCTGCTTGTTCGAACGCCTCGGCGTATAGCTCAATTGCAGCATGGGCAGTATAAGCCCCCGCACAACCACAAGCCGCTTCTTTAGCGTGTTGTGGGTGCGGCGCTGAATCGGTACCTAGAAAGAATTTGTCACTACCACTTGTTGCTGCTTCAATTAAAGCATGCTGATGAATATTACGTTTTAATATAGGTAAACAATAAAAATGAGGACGAATACCGCCAACTAACATGTGATTACGGTTAAATAATAAGTGGTGTACTGTAATTGTTGCGGCAACGTTTTCGCTAGCTTCTTTAACAAAATCAACAGCATTTTTGGTGGTAATGTGTTCTAACACTATTTTCAATGTTGGATACTTAGCCACTAGTGGACGTAAAATGGTGTCGATAAAAACTGCTTCACGGTCGAAAATATCAATGTCATGATCCGTCACTTCGCCATGCACTAATAATGGCATGTTCACTGCTTCCATCGCCGCTAATACAGAGGCAATGTTATCAACATTAGTAACACCCGATGAAGAGTTAGTGGTAGCACCAGCGGGATAAAGTTTAGCCGCGTAAACAATACCTGATGCTTTTGCTGCTTTAATATCTTCAGCGGTAGTTTGATCGGTTAAATACAACACCATTAACGGTTGAAATTGTTTACTTGGCTTAGCCGCCATAATGCGTTGATGATATTGCGTTGCTAATTCAGCATTAGTTACCGGTGGCACTAAGTTTGGCATAATAATAGCGCGTCCGAAGTATCGGCTAATATCAGCAACGGTATTATTCAATGCTTCGCCATCGCGTAAATGTACATGCCAGTCGTCTGGTCGAGTAATTGTTAATGTGGTCATTTTCTTTCCTAATTTCGTTATTTTCTATCACTTAAAATCAGCAATAGCTGCTATATACTTTACTTATCTAACCGAATATCACTGTTATTCGTGTTCTGAATCTTCTACTTGAATTTGACCAGTATCTGCATTGCTGCTCATCGCTGGCTGAGAAGAGTTAGCAGTTTGTTGAGCATTACTTTCCATTAAGGCTAAGAGTTGATCTTTTAAATTCGGCGGTACTTTATAAATAGTAATACTTTCGTTAACCGGACTATAAACAACATCTTGACCAAAATGGCTACGCTCAAAACTTAAGCTAATCCCATTACCATAACCCGAGTATTTAGTAACTTTATTAACCACAGCTTGGTCATGCGGAAACGATTCTTCTATTGGGTAAGATTGCTCTTGGCAAAATTTATAAAAGTCTTGCCCGCTTTCTTCTGTTTTAATAACGTTGCCAATTTCTTGTAATGAAACGTCTTGGGCTGACTCTTTTTGCTCTTTACAATAACTGAGTAGTTCTTTGCGTGTTTGTTGCTTTTCATTAGCGTCAAACTGGTTAACCGACACATAATCTTCAACGGCTTGTACTAAGGTTTGTGTTTGTTCTTTTGAATTTAAACCTTCTTCACAACTTAAAAAGTCTAAGAAAAAGTCTGACACTTTTCTACCTGCACGACCTTTAATAAAAGAGATATAACGATTACCTTCGGCATTATTTTGGTAGTCAAATAAATCAATACGAGCGGCTAACTGTAATTTATTAGTATCAAGATGTTGATCTGCTGAAATATTTAATTCGCCGTCAACAGTGTAATGCTCAGAAATAGGAATTATTGCGGCCAGTAAATAACGACCGCCCATATATTCGTAATGGCAAACAATTAAATAGCCTGTTTCAGCTAGATCATATTTTTCTAATTCATTTTTAAGTAAATTACCGGCTTGACTACTAAATTGATGAAAACTTTGAGCATCGCCCAAGTAGCTTTCCATTATATCAACAAATCGGGCCGAATCGCCTTCAGCTGGCATCGATGAAAAGTGCCCGTAAGCCTTACTGCCTTTGCTGTTATAAATTTTATGTAGTGCATCAACAAAACTTTCTATTTTGCTGCTAGCTGTAACATTTTCAGGTCCTAACCTGAGTACAACTTCACCAGTTTCTTCTTTTTTAGTTAAAAAATGCAGTGCAATATTCGAAATTATTAAGCTCATAGTTAAAGGTCAGTATTATATTGTTCAGGCATTTGATAAACTTAAGTCTGTTTATTAAATTACCATTAAGTGTTTAAGATGCCTATTGTATCCAAGTATTCCAACGAACGTGTAGAAAAAATTATTAAAGATTTGCTTGATGTTCTCGTCAACGAGTCTGCAACCCCTGATCTAGCGCTAATGTGCCTAGGAAATACCTTAACAGAAATTATTGTAAATAATGTCCCGAAAGAAGAACAAGGGCCATTAATAGACAATTTTACCAAGGCTTTAAAACAATCTATACAAAATTCTAAATAAAAAGTATAAATACAAAGCGACATTCATCAACAAAAATAAGAGTATTAAACGACGCAATGGCTTCATTTGAATCTAAACCCTATAGTAAGCGCCTATTACAGTTAGTTAGTTGGAGCCACTGGTTCACTTTTTTTAATATTATTGCGGCGATTTTATTATCGTCAATTTATGTTTTTAGTGAATCAATGCCCGAAACGTTACTTGGCCAAACGTATTTAGTAACGACTTGGCTAAGTCATATGGCTTTCTTAACGTTTATGAGTTTTGTACTCATTTTGTTTCCGATAATGCTGTTATTCCCTCGTACTCGGTTTATACGTGTTGCCGCGTCAATTATTTTTACCATTGAATTATTACTGCTTTTATTAGATGCCTTTATTTATAATCGTTTAGGTTATCATTTAAATATTTCTTCAAGTGCACCAATACTCGAACTTATTACCAATGAAATTCAGCAAAATAGCCGCGTTTTTTGGTTTGTTAGTTTAGTATTAACTATGGTTATATTGTCGTTTGAACTTATAACCTCTAACTATGCTTGGAAACATTTAAAATCACTTCAAAAAACAATATTTGCACGCTTTGTCGTTATCCCTTTGGTGTGTTTTTTCTTTTTTAGTCACATTATACATATTTGGGCAGATGCTAATCTTGAGTACGACGTATTGCGCCAAGACACCACTTTGCCACTGACCTATCCGTCTACCGCCAAAACCTTATTAACTAAATATGGCATGTTCGACCGAGTTGATTATATTGCTCGTCGTACAAGCCCATTGGCCTTTACCGATACCGTGCCAGCATACCCTCAATATGAAGGTCAATGCCCAAATGAGTTAGCCTTAAAACAATCAGTTTTCATGGTAATTACAGACAAAACATTACAAACTCAACAATTAGATAAAATTAAGCAAAGAGTCAAGCGTGGCAAGCTTTCGCTTGAAAACCACATTGATAACGCGTTACCAAAAGATGCTTGGTTTAACCTTTTTTATAGCCTGCCAAGTATTTATAAAAAGTCATTAATTGAACAGCATGCTCAACCTTTATTATTCCAAATTATTGAGCAAAAAAATCTTGCGAAATCCTTTACTATTATTGGTGAAGATACCAGTGAATCATCTGTTACGAATTCAAATGGCTTATTAAGTATTACTAATGAACTATTCGCAACTACAACTAAACTCAACGATATTTCTAGTTTAATTTTTGCTGATAAACTTAATAGTTATTCAGCTGGATTACATGTATTTTATTTTAAAGGTGACAATAGTTATCAATTTGAACTATTTTTAGATGCCTTAATGTCTGCACAAAATAAGCAACAAAACGATAACAAGCGCAACGATATTCTTTGGGTTAGCTCAATAGGAAATAACACTGTAGATACCAGTTTATCGATTAAACCAGCATTACTTATTTTGCCTGAAAGTAAGAATGAGCTTATTAACAATTTAACAAGCCATATGGATGTACAACCTACATTAATTAAGCGTTGGTTAAACTGCGATATTAATGAGAAAAGTTACAGTAATGGCACAGATATTAAAGCGTTAGATCATGACCGAATTATTGCCAATACTATGGATAACGGCATAGTCGTTTTTAATAAAGATAAGTCTATGTTTGTTGATCAAAATGGTAACTTCCAAAGTTATTCTATTCAACTTGCAGCACCTATTACGGCAAAACCTGATTTCCCATTAATGATTGATGGAGTTAACTTTATTAAACAATTCAGCAAGCAAGCACAAAGCGTACAATAATTAGTCGCTTAGCTTGTATAATGATGTTTTTTAATTGCATTCGACCGATAAATCTTTAATATAGCTCGCATAAGCTTTTATCCCCATTAAGCTTATCATTCGGGGTATAGCGCAGCTTGGTAGCGCGTGCGTCTGGGGGACGTGAGGTCGCAAGTTCGAATCTTGCTACTCCGACCAAATTAAGTAATATAAATTAGCCACTTAGCAATAGTTCGATGAACTGTTCAAGTGGCTTTTTTGTGTCTGTCTAACGTATGTCTAACACTGGCCTAAAATTTTATTTTATATCGAAACGCTTTTCTTAAATATTTACACTTCAGCTAAGCGGTTGTTGATGCCCTATTCTGCTCACATTAACAACTAATTTTAGGTATATCGCGCCATTTACTGGTAAAGCTAGGTGAAAGAAACTCCCGTCGCATATGCCACTTTTCAATGCGGCCCTGTGCTGCTAGTTGTAATGTTTCATTGCCGTAGCGATTATTTATGCCGTCGTAGCAGTACATTAATGCCGGGTCATCATTATTTGGCCAAAATAAATCCTGTTGCTGAAACTGGCTATTCTCCAGTTCAATAGCGCCAACACCACAACGGTAAAAGTTAACGCCACTTGCATACACGCGATTAAAAACCGCTGATATTGCATTGGCAATATGAAGAGTATTGTCTGTTGCAATAGCAAACTCATAAATTATTGATTTGTTATAGTAATTATCATCATGAGGGGAGCTAGCGGCAAATACAGCTAGTCGCTTTACCCGTGAATGCTGCTTTCTTAATTTTCGACCGACAATTGCACCATGGCTTACTAGCGCTGTTTTTAATTGATGAGTTTCGTTAATACGTTGCCCAAAGCTTCTGGTTGAAAATATTTCTTGTTTAGGCTGTTTAACTTCATCCCAATTTATACAAACAACACCATTGAGTTCGTTAACCGTTCGCTCAACCAATACGCTAAATTGACTACGCATCGCTTTAGGTGATTGATTTGCTAGATCCCAGGCGGTAGTTATACCTAACACGTTTAAACGCTTTCCTAATCGGCTGCCAATGCCCCATACGTCGGTCACGGTCATTTTTGACAATACTTCTTTGCGTGATGCGGCATTATTAACAACGGCTACACCATTATATCCCGGTAATTTTTTAGCGGCATGATTAGCGGCTTTAGCTAATGTTGGTGTTGTGCCAAAACCAACACCAACCGGTAAACGTGTTTCTTGCCAAACAGCACGGCGTATATCATGGCCGTATTGCTGCCAATCGTTAATAATGTGATTATATTTTTTAAATTGTAAAAATGACTCATCAATCGAATATACATATTGGTTATCGCAAAAACGGCCAATAACATTCATCATTTTCTCGCTCAAATCCGCATATAACTCATAATTAGACGATCGAATCACCACATTATGCTTTGCCAAGAACGGTTTGATTTGAAAATAAGGCTTAAATTTAGGAATACCTAAGTGTCGGCCCATTGGGCAAACTGCGCATATGCAACCGTCGTTATTGGTGAGCACTACGACAGGCCTATTTCTAATTGATGGATCAAAAACCTTCTCACAAGATGCGTAGAAAGACACCGCATCAACTAACGCATACATGTACTAAGTTCCTTAACCTGTCGATGTAAACGAATTGAGCGTGTAACCACCCCTTCTATTTGAAACTCATCTTCTGGGGTAATATTTACTGGCTGGTGTTTAAACGATGCAGATAACAATCTAGCATTCTTTTTATCAATAAACTTGCAAGTAAAACAACCGTTGTAATTTGCAACGATAACATCGCCATCTTTTACTGGCTCACTGCGATCAACTAACAATAAATCACCATCAAAAATACCAACCTCCTGCATTGAAGGCCCTTGCGCTAAACCAATAAATGTTGCATCAGGGTTTGATACTAGGAGCTGATCAAGTGATAGACCAAGCTCTTTGTATTCAGCCGCAGGGCTTTCAAAACCAGAGATACCAGCTTCAATAAAAATAGGAATAACTTTCATAAAACGCGCCTATACTGTATATTTAAGCAGTATAGGCGAAGATATAAAATTGAGGAAGCTTTTTTGTTATATTCATGTAGTGATTAATAACATAACAACAGCTAAACGATTTGCTGCTTCCTTGGGGTAATCATGACCCACCTGGGGTCAGGTTGTGAGTTTTTCTTAGTTTAGTTCAGTGTTCTGTAATTTCAATTTAGGGTGGGTGTCATGTTAAATTGCACAATAAAAAGCCCTATAGGTTATATAGGGCTATTTTTGCTCCCAAAGAAGCCAAACCTTCGGGCAACTAACCGAAGGAATCAATTTACGGGGCTTTTCTATTATTTATGTATAATTATCTTCAATTACTTTTTTTACTCTGTACATGAAAGGGAGCAACAAAAGGTTAATAAGTAGAAATAGCCCAAAGGCAGCATCGGTACTAAAATTCGAGTTATATCTATATATTGCAGCTCCAGTCCCCATAAAATATGCACCAAAAAAGTATATTTTTAAAAGAGGAAGCTTTTCTTTTAAATAAATAAATGGTTTAACATAAAGGTAAGCAATTACTCCGAATAGACACAATAGAACTGCCACTAATATACTCCCTTTTAAAAAGGCTGCTATAGGAAATTCTATAAGTATCATAAAAATATATAATTGCTTTTTGCTTTCAAGCACTATCTCTTCTCCACGTAATTTTGAGCTATAGGTACAGTTACAGAAACTGCACCAGTAATGTTACCCAGATTACTTATAACTTCACTAAATGGCCTATAAACATATGATGCTCCATGTGCTAATGGCCCTGCAATCATACTAAATGCATTAGCATCACTAGGATCATATAGAAATGCACCAAATCCCGCTATTGTACTTGGAATAACTGCTCCTCCTAAGCTTAATCCAGTAGCCACTAAGCCTAAAGCATAAGCCTTATCTTTATCTGTAGTAATAACATATTTATCTAAAGTTGTACCGCTTGCCGTTGCTAACTTTTCATTTACCGTATTGTTCATGTACGTTTCGGCATCTACCCAATGGTAATTCCCATCACCCATTTTTACTTTCATAGAACCATTGGTTTGAATTCCCATAGGATTATTTCGTCCGCCTTTAATTTGACTATTGCCATTTAGCATTTGTGCAAAACCTGCGGTAACAGCACCATTTCCAAATTTTCCACCTGTCACTTTTGAAATTGTACCACCTATTACAGCAGCAACAGCAATTCTGGCAGCATCATAAGCAGCACCAGCAGTATCAATCATACCGTTAACATTTAAACCTTTTGTTAAGCCTGCACTCCAAAAACCATGCCCAAACTTACCACCTTGCAAATCTGACATTACACCACCTGCAACAGCATGAGATCCTATGTGGCCCGCACCTCCCTTGGCAAAGAAGCCAGAGTCAGCATTAAAACCTCCTCCTATTCCACCAAATACTGCGCCAGAGAAGGCCCCTATCAGTGCTCCTTTTAAGGAGCCTGTGGCGACTAATCCTCCTGCTGCACCAGCTATCGCTCCTGTTAGCGCACCTCCTGCGACTGCTGCCGCTGTTGTTCCTGCCCCAAATGCTCCTGCTGCCCAACTTGTAGCCCATCCAGATGCGGCTCCAGCAGTAAAGTACGTCACTACTGCCGCAGCAATGACACGCCAGTGTTTCTTAATAAATTTACCAAGTTTTTTAAAAAAATAACCACTTGGATCGGTATAACTCAAAGGATTGTTCAGCACATAAGCATATCGGTTATAAGATTGAGAATTACTCGGAGCCTGAACAAACGGATCAGCCTGCAAAAACCTCCCCAACGTAGGATCATAAGTCCGACCGTTCATATGAATAATATCCATATCATTAATCATTTTATGATCTGTATACCCCCTACTAATACCTGGGCTTGAATAGGCACTAAAAATACTATTACTGTGTACGTTATATTGCTTGCCCCAAGGGTCATATATAAATTGTTGTACTAGGCTACCACTGGCATTCGTTATCGATGTGGTTGAACCTTGATGATCTTTATGTAAATAGAACTCATCGTTAGCATTATTACTACGCTCGGTTATCACTACATTACCTACGTAAAACTTATGCTCTGTAATACCGCTGGGTAATTTAACTTGTTCATATCCCCCTAAATATAGGGTTTTAGTCTGTTTACCGCTTCGCGTATCAACGCGTTTATATACTTCTCTGTTTGGTCCGTAGGTAAATGCTGTTTTGCTAGTACCTTGGCTAATCAAATAAGGCTTATCAAAATTAGTATAGCTTGAAATTCGCTTACCATCATTTACTACATTACCATTGTTGTCATAAGTCAAACTGTTTCGTTGTTGGCCACTGTAATTGCTGCGTTGGTAAACACCTAATAAACGATTTGTTTTATTGTTGTCATATTTATAATAGCCTATAGAAGTTTTATATTTAATATTCCCCCAATCGTCATAGCGATAGATTTCATTCATTCGATATCGACTTGGTAATTGATAATATTGATTATTAGTGTTATCAGAAACTGAGGCGCTTGCCATTGTTACCCCAGCTCCATCTAAGCAGGCAGGAGGTAATGGAGCGGGCCCTGGCATTGGCTTAGTAAAACTCATTCCTGAGGTAACTTTCATCATAGATTGGCTTAATAATAAATTACCACCACCACCACCATTACATGGGTCTATTGGATCAACTGGATCTATACCAACACCATCGCCAGCATCTGAAATAGCTATACTGCGATTTGTAATGCGACTTAGGTCGTCATAAGTATAATGTTCAGAAAAATTACTACGATTTCCTAAGCCAAAAAATACGTTGCGCTCGCTTAGATTACCTATTTTGTCGTATTGATAATCAAAGCCGTGTAAAGTCAATATACCTTTATTTGCATCTACACTCTTTAACCAACCAGTATCCGCGTAATAATCGAGAGACTCCGATGTACCATTAGCAAATTTAATTCTTGTGGCTTGACCTCGACCATTAACGTTTTCGACATGACGATAAACACGACCAGTTCTATGATTCAATTGCTTATTCATGTAGCCATTTTGATAGGTATTTCTGACTATAAAATTATTAGCTGGGTAACTTTTGGTATAAAGTCTATTAAAATTATCGTGTGTGGTTGTTGATGTGTAGTTTATACCTTCAACTTTAAGGGTTTGCTGATAAGGTAAACCGTAACTATGATATGTTTGAGTTTGCATGTAACTTGAAGGCGTTGCTGTACTACAAGCTTGGTTTTGTCCCTCAAAGTAACGTAACTTTTTAAGTTTACCCACACTGTAACTAGACTTGTCATTATTATTACCAAAGTCCCAACAAACCGTACCACTAGCATCATAATGCCTTGTTTTTCTTCCTAAAACATCATAAGTAAAACTTACTGATTGTGACTTAGCATCAGTTTGATTTAATAACTCTCCAAACCCACTATAACTATATCGCCATAAACCTTTATCTTGGTCATTTGTTGTCAGTTTATTGCCATAAAGATCATAGGTATTTGAAGTGCGTAAACTACTTACATTACTCGTGTTAATTGCACGAACGTTTAGTAATTGACCATAAGCATTGTATTGATACCTAAGCTCATTCCCTATAGCATCGAATATTTGAAAGTTTTGGCCTAAATAATTTTTTATTATTTCTGTGCGATGGCCTTTATCATTAATTTGAACGCTTTGCAGACCATAACGCTCAATTTCAGCATAGCCCCCATTTGCATTGCGGGTTTGTATTACTCGACCTAAATCATCATAAGTGGGCTGAGTATAATAATTACTCGCGCTGTTTTTTCCCGGTTCATAGCTGCGTTCTACTCTTCCTTGTTGGTCATACGTAGCTTTAGAAACACCCCAGTTACCATCTTGTAATTTAACTCGCGACTCTATTTCGCGGCCCCAGGCATCAAGAAAGCTTTGTTTTTCAGGGCGGCCATCGCTTAACGTTCGAATACGAACAAAAGCTTGGTTATTTGCACAGTTAGTGTTTGCGCAATAGTCTTGATAATTGTAACTATATATTTGGCTTTTACCTGTGAGTCGACTTTTAGTTGGTTGGCCAAGCAGATTTTGATATTTACGACCTTGCAATCCATTAGCGTCAGTGGTGTCAGCATAATCAATCAAACCTCTTACTGAGCTAGCCGAAACGCCATTATATTTAAATGTTGTTGTCTCATTTAAGTGATTTTTAACTGAGGCAACATAACGATAACGACTATCATATGTGGTATAACTTTTTCTGGTTTCAAAGTTACTTCCGGTATTAGTTTTAGCAGCACTAGACCATGATTCAACTTTATTTCCTGCCGCATCATAAATAAGTGTGCTGGTGATTTTCGTTTTATTATTTTCAGGTGAAATCGTTGATGATTTAAGTAATAAGCTACCTGAGTAGTAGGTAAATGAACTTTGTCGGCTGATATTACTTTTTAAACTATTATTTTCATAAAGTCTTTTTGATACAGTACTATGGGTTAGCCTTCCTTTTTGTTTATACAAAACACTACTGCCATAAGTGTTTGTTGTATCAGTAACAAATTTATTTGTACTGTTTTGTGCGTCTGACATTGTAATGGTAGAAGAGTTAACATTACCGTAAGCGTCATAGGAAAAAACACTTCTTGTGGTACTGATATTGTATTGGCTGTTATCACTGCCTAAACTGTTATTTTGCTCTGTGCTAGTAGAGATAAAAGGCATAATGCCACCACTATTAGTGGTTCTAGAATTTAAAATATTATTTGAAGCATTTAAAATAATATTGTTTTTCATTTGTAAGGTACTTAACGGCATACCTACGAATGGCCAATGTTGATGGTAAGCAGTTTCAGTAATTATGCCTGATTGATTATCGGTTGTGCGTAATACTTCAAAACCCGCTAATCCACGACCTTTTTTATGGAGCAGTAAACCACCATATTGATAACCTACATTAACACTATCAGTTACAGAGGTTTGAGTACTTACGTTATCAACTACATAAAATGCGGCTTTGGGCGAAAAATAATCACTATTGCTATTAAAACTAGAGTTTTGTCTAAAATATACGTTTGTGTCGGTAATGTTTTTATATGATATGGCGGTATTAACACCCCAACCATTTGTGATGCTGTTTATCGCATGGTCTTTTTTATTAGGGTATGAAGCTAAATAAGTTTTCCAGCCAGAATCATTAGTCGTTGTTAATAAATCAATTTTGCCATCAGCGTTCATATCACCAAATCGAACAGCAGAATTTTTAGTGAATGATTTCGTTCCTCGTTTTTCAAATATTAGTTTATTGGCTGACGGGCTTGGTCGAGAAAGAATTATATGCCAGTTTGTTAATGAGGCTGGGTAAAGAATATCTGCCCTACCATCACTGTTTAAATCAATGAAGTACATTAGATGATCTAAAGTATCACTAGTCGATAACCCCATAGATTGCGGAGCAAGAAACTCAATACCATTAGATAATCTATAATACCAATTCGAGCCAATTTGATAGACTAAATCTGTATAGCCATCGCCATTTAAGTCTGCCACTCTAACGGTATTGAGATCACCTAAGTTTTGCTGTTGTACGTAATTATCACCGTTAGAAACTAATAATTGATACATTGAAGCGTTGTCTATATACCATGTGCCACCGGCATCTTGGCACTCTCCTTTGTAAATGATATAACGAGGGGCAACACTACAGCTATGCGTTCTAGTTGACACTTTAATAACGAGATCGCTGCGACCATCGCCATTTACATCAACACCAGATGCATTTTTAATATTCGCAGATTTTCTTGTCAGCTCTTTTGCGAAGAATTCGCTGGATGTACTATGCGATGAATCACCAACATTACTGTCATGAATGAAATTACCACTGCCCGCGTTATTAATATAAGCCTGTAATCTTCCACTTTTACTAAAAATGATATCTTCTAAACCATCACCATTTAAATCAGCTACTTGTGCATTGCCTTCTAAGCCTGTGGCGCGCACACCAGTATTTACAATAGTTAAATTAGACGCCTGCTGAAAATTTTCACATTGCTGCTTATAACTAGGTTCAGTTTCACATTTGTTTACAGTAGCGACACTAGGTACATAAGAAATAATCGTCCAGTTACTGGTTTCGCTATTAGCGACCAATAAGTCTCGTTGGCCATCACCATTATAATCAATGGTTTGAGCAAACTGTTTTTTAGCTACGCCAATACTTGAAAGTCGTGTATTGCTATTATAATAAGGCCCTAACCTTACATACCAATGACTACCTGAAGGGTAAACAATATCGGAATAACCATCACCATTTAAATCAATAATATGATTATAGTTTCGATTATCAGACTCACCTTTTGTTGTTGAATATGCACTAAAAGGTGTGAAGTTTTCGGTAATTGCCTTTTGGTATCTATACCCTGTTTCAGGCTCAGTTCTCCAGACATAACTTGTAGATTTTTCTACAGGTTTCTGCCAGCCAAATGTGGTGCCAGGAAGGCAATTATATTTGTGTATATCTGTACATTCTTGAATAGTTTCTAGGTAGTTTTTTTCTTCTAATACAGATGAAGTAAAGTAATTTAACGCGTAATGACGATATACTTCATGATCTTGAAAAACTGTAACACTTGCTAGTAATTTACTCATTGTTACCGGAGATCCCGCTGCCCAGCCAACAAATAATTTAGGATTATCGGTATAATTCAATACCACGCGAGCAAAGGGTGACTTGCCATCGGTACGACCGGTATAGTGAACTTCTTTTAAATAATGCTCACCTTTAGCCGAATCTTCATGATAACGAAAAACAATATAATTACCTTTTACATCTTTAATCGCTTTTAATGCCCATGTTTTGGCTAAGTTACTACTACCAACATTAATAAATGCATCGCCACTGCTTTCACTAGCGCCACCATAAACCTTAAGCCCGATAGACATAGATTGGCCCATACTATCATTCGAATTTACGCTTGAAGCCAAGCCGTAGTAGTGTATTTCGCCTGATTTTGTTTCAACAGTAAAAGCAGTTGGCCCTTGGCTAGTATTACCATGCGCGGTTACAATACTAAAGTTGTCAATTTCAGTGTGATATTTACCTGCAGACCAATAATTATTGTTCGATAAGGCTTTATTGGTTTGATTACCCCAAGTAACCAAACGTTGGCCGTTTAAACACAAGCGATCGTTTGCAGAATAACTAACATTCCCTTGTTCGTTATCTTGAGTCATATTTTTCGGGCATCTGGAAATTGACGATGCACCGTAAAAGTTCCACCCGCGCCCCATCAAACCATCACCACCATTACTATTATACGAAAAGCCAAGTTCAGGCTGCACGCCAGCGATGCCGGAAGGGATATTTAGTGGAACGTTATATGCGGCACTGCCTGTTTCATCGACACGAAACGATCCATTCGTTTGGCCAACATAGGTACTTGCAATTGAATGTAAAGAAAATAAAAGAAAGGTAATTATAAAAATTGGGCTGCAATATTTCATAGTAAAGTCCGTTTTACTGATTGAGTTTTATTGTTTAATTTTTATACATACTAGTAGAGAATGTGGAATTGTAAACTTGAGAAAAGTAAATAAATTAAATCGTAAGATTAAAATAGCAAGTTCACTACGTTAACAATTCCTTGATATTTATCGAGTTAAAATACCAAAGAAATAAGGTCACATACTTGATATTAATCAGGATATTTAGAGTGAGTTTTGACAGAAAAAATATTAAATAGTCAGAAGAATATTAAATAATTTGAGTTCAAAATTTTTTGAAATAAAGCTCATTTACTTTACTGAAACTTTACCAAATTGACTAATGTAGGCTGCTAATTTGTCATAAGTAAGCTGAACTCTGGATAAGCAGCTAAATAATCGACTTGAAATTACACCTACTTTTAAAAATGTGTAGCTGAAATGTGTAATTAACACTCAGGATAAAAGCGTGATTTAACTACCTAAATAATTTAGCAGATATTGATGAAATAATGAAAATAAAGCGCCTGCCTTATGCTTTGACGCTTACTAATTTTATATAAAGCAAGTTAACTACTTGTTCATCAGATGAACAGCATAAGTCGCCTTACAATAAAGCGTCATTAAACCGTGCAAAGCCTTGTTCTAAATCTTCAATTAAATCATCTACATTTTCTAAGCCCACATGTAAACGGATCAGCGGATATTCATAGGACCAATCGGTTACTGTTCGCATTTTTTTAATGTTTGAAATACCTAAAATAAGGCTCTCGAAACCGCCCCATGAATACCCCATTTTAAAGTGTTCCATACCATCTAAAAATGCTGTTAACGCGGCTTGATTGCCTTTATTTAATACAAAAGAAAACAAGCCATTTGAGCCGGTAAAGTCACGTTCGAAAAATTCATGGCCTGGGCAAGAAGGCAGTGCAGGATGCAAAATGGTTTCAACTTCGGCACGTGCAGATAACCAATTGGCTATTTTTAATGCACTAGCTTGGTGTTGCTGTAATCGTACGCTTAAAGTTCTAATACCACGCATAGCAAGGTATAAATCGTCAGGCGATGTACATTGCCCCATGATGTAGCTGCTTTCGCGTAATTGTGGCCAATGCTCTTCGGTGGCCGTGGCCGTACCTAACATTACATCTGAATGGCCAACAATGTATTTAGTTGCCGCTTGTATTGAAACATCAACACCATGATCAAACGGTTGGAAATTAACGCCAGCAGACCATGTGTTATCTAGCATTACAATACAGTTGTGGCGGTGTGCTACTTCGGCTATTGCAGGTACATCTTGAATTTCCATGGTAATTGAGCCCGGAGATTCTAGAAAAATAACGCGTGTATTGGGTTTAATTAATGACTCAATGTCTTTGCCAATTAAAGGATCATAATATGTGGTTTCAATATTAAGTTTGGCTAGTATTTTATCGCAATAATCACGCGTAGGTTCATAAGCGTTATCAACCATTAAAATATGATCGCCAGTGTTAACAAAGGCTAATATGGCATTGGTAATCGCGGCAGTGCCTGAAGGGTATAATGCGCAGCCGGCCCCACCTTCTAAATCTGTCATGGCATCACTAAATGCGAAAGCTGTCGAAGTACCGCGTCTGCCATAGAATAATACCTGATTGGTTTTATTCGCCGTGGCATGTTTCATTTCTTTTACAGAATTAAAAACTACCGTTGAAGCGCGTTCAACAGGCGGATTAACAACCCCACGAGTCCATTGTTTTTTACGGCCAGCGTTAATAATTTTAGTTTCTTTTTTCATGATAAATACATTCCACAGTTAATATTTTGCAATGTTTATTTAGCTATCTAGCCATCTATAATTATTTATAACGTGAATTAACCTAAGAAGCACGCTTTATTTTGCTATAACTTAGTTATTGTCTTTATTTGCAAAGTAAAATGGTTTCATCAGCTTGGGGGGGAATACTTACCGTATGAATAATCTCTTTGTAATAGTTCAATTCACTAGTGCTCAAATAAATTCATTTGGCTGTTGGTAATTTCATCAAAGCTGGTGTTAATAAAAGGTAAAATGGCATCTGCTACTGCTAATAATTGTCGATCAATATAAAACTGATAATCTAAAGCTGCATTTCTACAGCCCTTTGCTTGCGGTCCATTAACGGTCATAACATATTCAATCCAACCCTTATTTTGATACTTAAGCGGTTTACCCTGTTGCTGATATATTTCATCTGCTAACCTTGCTGCTCGCACATGGGGTGGTACATTTTTTACATACAGTTCAAGTTTTCGGCGTAAACGTTTTCTATAGTAAAGTAAGTCGTCATGTTTGCCCGCTAACGTATCAGCAACCATTTGTTTTATATAATCTACCACAGGTTCATTGTTGAAAATTTTCCAATACAAGCTGCGTTGAAATTGTTTTGCTAATTCGGTCCAGTCGGTTCTAACACTTTCTAAGCCTTTAAATACCAGCTGTTGCTCTTCATCTTTTTGCACTAAACCAGCATAGCGCTTTTTAGTACCAACATCTTGACCACGTATAGTTGGCATTAAAAATTTTATAAAGTGAGTTTCAAATTCAATTTCGAGCTCACTGACAATATTAAATTGTTCTAACAGTAGTGCTTGCCATTGTTCATTAATAAAACGTTGTAATGTTTTACCTAGTGCCCTGCTTTCTTCTGCCGTTTTTTCATCCCCCACATGCACAAATATCGAGTCGGTATCGCCGTAAATAACTTGGTAACCTTTAGCTTCTATCCATAATTTGGTGGTTTTTAAAATACTGTGGCTTCGTTTGGTTATAGAGCCCGATAAGCGTGGATCAAAAAATCGACAACCTGTTGAACCTAAAATGCCGTAAAACGAGTTCATAATAATTTTTATTGCTTGGGACAAGGCGGCGTTTTTATCTTTTTTCGCAATATCACGCTCTTTCCAAAGCTCGGTGATAATATCAGGCAGAAAATGCTTATCTCTTGAAAAGTAAGCACCATCAAAGCCTTCTATTGCTGACTCTGGTGATTTTAATCCTTCAATTAAACCCATAGGGTCAATGTTAAAGCTTCGAATAATACTTGGGTATAGGCTTTTAAAATCTAATACCAACACATTTTGATAAAGCCCAGGCGTTGAGTCCATAACAAAACCACCTGGCGATTCAAACCCTTGATCGCCATCACCCATATTAGGAGCAACATAACCACTGCGATGTAATTTCGGTAAATATAAATTGGTAAAAGCGGCTACCGAGCCTCCCATTCTGTCGATCGACAAACCAGTTAATTGCGCCCTAAGCATGGCAAACTCTAATAATTGAGTATGCTTAAATATCAATATAACTAAACGGCAATCTTCTAGGTTATAAGTGGCTAGCGCTGTTTTATTATGATGAAAATTATCGGTTATTTCTTGCAGGCGGTTATCAACATCGTCAACCTTTTTACCTATACCGAGCAAAGTATTGGCTACATTATCAAGAGAAAAACTGGGAAAGTTATAAGTTGCGGTTTTTAATAAATCAATACCATCGAGGATCACACGGCCACTAATTTCGATAAATTGCTGTTCGCTCGCTTTATTGGTACGCCAATAAGGTGTTCTACCATCTCGCCCGATGGCAAACTTAATACCATATAAATCATAGCGTTTTTGTAATAAATTAAAATCAAAATTAATAACATTCCAACCAATAATAATATCAGGGTCGTGCTCAGTAAACCAAGCGAGTAAACTCAGTAATAGCTGTCGTTCATCGGTTTGCCAAACAATATCAACATCACTATTTATGGTTTGAGTTTGTGAGTTAGTTTGCTCGCGAGCAATCTCTTGCTCATTTGCAATCATCATGACTTGCTGACAATCTTCGCTGTACAAACCAATAGAGTACAACTCGCCCGATATAGAGCATTCTATATCAAGTGAAACGGTTGAAAGTGTAATGTCGGTTTGCTTTTTTTTATCAATAGGTTTGCACTTAACCTGCTCAAAACGTTGATAGCAGTTACTATATAAACTAGTTGCTTGGCTAAGGGAAGAATATCTTGCTAATTGTGCTTGTTGCCCCGCATAAGTAATATCGGCCGTAATAAAGCGCTCCATTAAAAAGCGATCATCGGGTCGAATATCATCTTCGTAACACTTAATACCTTTTTGCTTCAGCGCTTCTCGAGCTTGATAAAATGCTTTTAAGGTTAAAAAGTAAACCGCAGCTACCTGTACTTGATTAAATGTTTTTAAGGTTAGCGGTTTTATTTCAGCTACTTTAATACCTTGCTTAAGCAAAATATCGCTCGCATGATTTACATCATCTACTTCAACAAAAAACACCGCACGTTCGTTATCAATAATTAACTGCACTGGGCCCTGTGGTGTTTTTAGCCATAAGGTTATTTCGATATTATTATTGCGATCGTTAGCGCTACGCGTGAGTAAAAAACCACGTTGATTATCTAGCGACTCGGCTTGTGCAATAAATTGTTGTTCAGAAATTTGCATTAATGGTTCTAATTATTCATAACAAACTGTTAATATATACAGCAGTGTAAATCATCTATTGTCGATAGGAAACTACAGCCGCGATGTTAAGCGATAAAATTAAGCAAGTTATTCGAACTTCCTACAAAGCCATAGGTGAAAACCTAACCAACTTTAATCCGCGTAAGCAACAAACCTTTTTAATTGCTGAAATAGCTAAAACATTAGCTGGCGATTACGACAAAGCCCGTAAAATAATTACTATTGAAGCAGGTACAGGCACAGGTAAGTCATTAGCTTATGCTTTAGGCTCTATTCCTCTGGCATTAAGTCGTAACAAAAAAGTATGTATTGCCACGGCAACTGTTGCCTTACAAGAACAATTAGTCGATAAAGATTTACCTTTTTTAAAAAAACACAGTGGTTTAGATTTTAACTTTACCCTTGCCAAAGGTCGACAACGTTATGTTTGTCGACAAAAACTAGCGCAAGCGGTTGCAAACGACGATAGTCCTCAAGCAGGTTTTACCTTTGCTGAAAAACCACAAGCCAGCGATATTCGCACGTTAAATAAAATGCATAAAGCACTTACCGATAATACCTGGCCTGGCGATATTGACGCTTGGCCTGAGCCGGTAAATCATCATATTTGGCAACAAATTCAGGCCGACAAACACAGTTGCTTAAAACACTTATCTGAGCATAGCCATTGTCCATTTCATAAAGCCAGAGAGAGTATGGAAGCGGCAGATGTTGTGGTGGTAAATCACAGTTTATTACTTGCCGATTTAGAGCTCGGTGGTGGCCGAATTTTATCGGCACCTGAAGACACTTTTTACATAATTGATGAAGCTCACCACCTACCAAAAGTAACGCGTGACCACTCTAGTGCAAGCATTACCATCAAGGGAGCCATTGACTGGCTTAACAAGTTGCAAGAAACCGGTGATAAAATAGCTAAGCTAGTAAAATCGAACAGCGCAATCTCTCCTTCGATAAAATTAGCTGATGATTGCCAGGAAATTTTGGGTGATATGCAAAAAGTACTGAGTTTTATTGATAATAATCGCAGTCTTTATTTTCATCAATCATCGTCTAATAGCACAATAAAACAAAGTCAAAATCAAGCGCTTCAATATCGTTTTGAGAACGGTATTATTCCTAAATCTTTAAAAGATTGGGCAGAAGATTTAAGCGAAAGTTCTAAAAAATGTTTAGCACATTTAAACAAGCTATATAACATGTTGATGGAGTCGGTTAAAGATGGCGACACCCAAATGTATTTAGCTGAGCCTTTGTTAGCCGAGTCGGGTTTTATGATCCAACGCTTAGAAAGTTTTAATGCACTTTGGCAAATGTATGCGAAAACCGACAGTGAAAAAGGCGCGCCAATGGCCCGTTGGTTAGAGAAAATTGAAGGTAAACGTAGCGACTATCTTATAAGTGGTTCGCCTATCGAAGTAGGTTTTACTTTAGAAGATATGCTTTGGTCAAAGTGCGAAGGCGCGGTATTGTGCTCTGCTACAATTTTGGCTTTAAATTCTTTCGACCATTTCCGAAGACAAGCAGGCTTAAGAAACGACGACGGCAGTCAATATCAAAAAGTTGATTCGCCTTTTGACTATCAAAACAATGCTCAGCTTATAATGCCTAAAATGCAACACGAACCCAGTGCAGATGTATTTACTGATGAACTTATTGCTAAACTACCCGCTCAAATTGAACGTGGTAAAGCAACATTAGTGTTGTTTTCTTCGTACTGGCAAATGGATAAAGTGGTGACAGCCCTGCGTGAAAAAAACAAACTTAGCATTTTAGTGCAAGGTGAGCAGTCTCGACAAAAAATTATTGAAACCCATAAAGCACTTTGTGATAAACAACAAAACAGTATAATTTTTGGCACACAAAGCTTTTCAGAAGGGTTAGATTTACCGGGCGAATACCTTACTAATGTAATTATTACCAAATTACCTTTTTCTGTTCCATCGTCTCCCGTAGAAGAAGCACAAGCTGAATACATTATTGCTAAAGGTGGTAATCCGTTTATGTCTATCTCGGTTCCCGAAACATCTAAAAAACTTATTCAAGCCACTGGGCGACTGCTTAGAAATGAAAAAGATTACGGTGTTATCGTTTTAATGGATAGACGTGTGGTTAATAAACGCTACGGTAAAGACCTACTCAACTCTTTACCGCCATTTAAGCGCATTGTTGAGTAAACAACTTATACACAATAGCCTGTTAAATATAGACAGCGCTTTAGGTGCTGTTAAGTTTAATAGCGCGTGCATAACTTACAGAAAACATGGCTGAATAATCGGCCTTACATTACCGATTTGTAAGGCTATTTAGTATAAAAGTAGCACTAAGAATTCTGTTTCAATAGCATTTTTTGCCGAATATAAATAATATAAATGAATTAAGCCCAAGCCTTTAACGTAAAGAGCTTGAAAAGCTTATGCCTTAACATTTAGCGGTGCTGATCAATTAAAATAGTGTTTCCATCAGGGTCTACAATTGAAAAACTCGCTGGGCCTTTCTCAGCATCAATATTTTCATGAGTCACGGCTATATTTTTTGCTTTTACTTTACCGAGTAACTCTCTAACATCAGTAAAGCTCTCTAATGCTTGTGCATTTTGGTCCCAGCCAGGATTAAAGGTCAACAAGTTGCCTTCAAACATGCCTTGGAAAAGACCTATATTCGTTGAACCGTTTTTCATAATTAAATAGTGATGTGACATTTCACCAGCGAAAACACTAAAGCCTAACTTTTCATAAAAGTCTCGTGAGACTTGCAAATCTTTCACTGCCAAACTAATTGAGAAGCAATCTAATTTCATTTTAATCTCCAATAATTAAAAACCTAGTTAAAAGATATTTTCAGATGAATAAACACGGGTAATAATTTCAATAAACTTCAGCGTTTATATTACGATTACATTTCGACTATATTGCATAAATAATAGCGTATTACGTGTATAAATCGACCAAACGTATACATTAAAACAAGCTTTTCAGAAATAACTGTAAATTAATGAAATTTAACCACAAGTACTCGGTCTTCTAGCTTTGTTACTAACATTTTTTTAATTTGAGGAATTTACATGTCGACAGATACTGCCCTAGCCAACAACAATATTCAGCACAAACTTGAATGGTCACTTCTACTTTTACGCTTAGGTGTTTTTATCGTGATGTTTGTATGGACAGTAGATAAATTTGTTAACCCAGGTCATAGCATTAAAATTTTTGAGCATTTTTATAACATCGATGGATTAAATGAGGTAATTGCTTATGTACTAGGGGCATTGCAGTTAGTACTAGTATTGGCCTTTTTATTTGGTATTAAAAAACGTATCACTTATGGCTTAATTCTTCTAATGCATGCGGGTTCTACATTCTCAGCTTATGCGCAATATTATGACGTTTTTAATAATTTATTATTTTTTGCCGCATGGCCAATGTTAGCGGCTTGTGCAGCTTTATATTTATTACGTGACGCTGACACTAAGTTTACTCTAGGTAAATAATGTTTAAGCTTTAAAACGACTAAATTAAAAAGCCAAGGCAGAGTCCTTGGCTTTTCTATAGCTAATGTTGAATGTAAAACAAAGCACTCAGCTTCATCTTATAACGCTGTGCTAATAACTTAGAAGTTCTTTGCAGTTTGCCCGCTATCTAGTTTATTTTTTTCACTTGCTAAAGCCGTATTTTTTAACTTAATTACCACTCTTCTATCATAAAAGCTGACTTCTTTATCTGTTGATGCAACAACCGTTTTCTGTTCACCAAAGGCAAATAAATTAATACGTTCAGCGGTTACACCTTGGTCAATAAGCGCATTTTTAACAGCGTTAATACGCGCTAAAGAAAGCGCTTGATTAAGCTCGTCACTGCCTTGTTTATCAGTATAGCCAGAAAGATCTAACGTTAAGTTAGGTGATTGTTGAACGATGCGCGCTAAACTGGCAATTTGCTCTTGATAATGCGGCTTTATTTCACTAGAACCGGTTGAAAACTGTAAACTCATTAATAAATTTTGTGCTTGCAATAAGCTTGCTGCTTGGTAGTTTTTTTCTAATGCCAACAATTCAGTTTGGTAGCGTTGCTCGGTTTGCTCAATTTTTTCTTGATAACGGGCTAATGATGTTTCATTACTTTGTTTTTCAGCTTGATAGGCAATTGACAAACTATCAATTTCGTCAGTAGCATTAATGTTTTTCGCAATAAAATTACCCGCTATACCGGTAATAAATGCACCAACAGGACCACCTATAATAGCGCCAATAACCATTCCGGTACCAAAACCAATTTCTTCTTTAATTTGAGCTGAGCGCTCTTGTTCAGCCTTCACTTGTTTAGTTTTATCATAGTCATTCGCAAATACTGGACTCACGGTTAAGGCAGAGATTAATGCTACGTTAATTAACCTGAATTCTGGATAAGCAGTACTTGCTCAATCCTCCCTTTTAAGCCATTACCTGCGTTAAAACGTCGATAAATAGCCCGCTATTCATCAACGTTTTGCCTTGGAAATGGCATAAAATGAAGCATTGATGGTGTAAATTCGTGATGTTCACCTTACTATAGCATTTACTTTAACACCTAAGCTTTTGATTCACTTGAGTATCAAACACCCATTATCCAGAGTTCAGGTTAATTAATGTTTTGCCAAATACCGATGTTGTGCCTTGGTTATTGGTGTTTGCTGATACTGGTGTATTTACTTCTGTATTGGTTAATTGATTTTTCATCGTAATTCTCTCATCGGTTGTTTACAAAATTTAAATCGTTAAATTTAAGTTTAAAAATATAAAGAGCCTAACGGGTTATTTAGTTGGCTCCGTTGTTTGATGATGTTATTAAACGCGAGAAAAACGACGGATAAAGGACGCAAAAATGGCAATTCACTGAGCAAATGTGGCAACATTATGGCAATTACAACATTTAGCAGCATCAGCGATGTTTATTCGATATTATCTAGCTATATAAGCTATAGAGTTGTTAATCAAAAGAATAAAGGATAAATATTAAAGATGTCTAAACGAATCGCTATTGTCGAAGATGATGCCGCCATCAGAGAAAATTATGCTGATGTGCTACGTATGCAAGGCTATCAGGTGCAAACTTACGCTAATAAAAATAGTGCGATGGAAGCATTCAACTTACGCTTACCTCATTTAGCTATATTAGACATAGGCCTTGAACATGAATATGACGCTGGCTTTGAGCTTTGCCAATGGTTACGCTCTAAGTCGACCACTTTACCTATTATATTTTTAACCGCGCGCGACAGTGATGTAGATACGGTTTCAGGTTTACGTATTGGCGCTGACGACTACCTAACAAAAGATATCAGCTTACCGCATCTATCAGCCCGCATTGCGGCATTGTTTCGTCGCCAAGACGCCTTAGGTAAGCCACAACAAGCTGATCACCTATTAACGATTGGGCCCTTAACATTAGATAGCCAACGCATGACCATACAATGGCAAAATCAACATGTTGAATTAACCATCACTGAATTTTGGATGTTGTTTGCCTTAGCAAAACACCCGGGTCATGTAAAAAACCGTAGCCAATTAATGCAAGATTCAAATATATATGTTGATGACTCCACCATTACTTCTCATATCAAACGTATTCGTAAAAAGTTCAACCAGCTTGATGTTACATTTAATTGTATCGAAACCGTATATGGCATGGGCTATCGTTGGAACCAAAGCGCAGTTGAACCAACAGGTAGTTAAGCAAATATGGCAATGAAGTGGCGTTTTGGCCTAAGAAGTAAGCTGTTATTATTATCGAGCTTTTTATTTACCATTCCTTGGTTTGGCTATCAGTATGTTTGGGAAATGGAAAAATACCTTAGATATGGTCAAGAACAAACCATTATCGGTACAGCAAGAGCATTGGCAACCGCCATGCATGAGCGGGCAAACTTATTTAATAACCAAGCAAGTTTTTTACCCAGTGTTGAAAAAGGTAAAGATCTATACAGCTATGGTTTGTCTGCGCCCATTCAACTTGATGGTTTAAACCAAGATTGGCCCGATTTTGCTAACAAGGCGCATTTCTATCAACAAAACAATCAGCTTTACAGCCAACTTACACCTGAGCAATTATCCATAAACTTTACTGCCGCCGTAGGCACTTACGGCAAATATTTATATTTATACTTTGCGGTAATCGACGACAAGGTTATTTACCGCAACAGCAATGCCCGCAGCATTATCAATAATGACCATTTAGAACTCGCATTTATTAATCCACAGGGAATATTTAGCCGCTTTATTATCAGCAATAAAACAACTGGCTGGATAGACGCTTACCGTATAACAGATGTTGAAAATAATATTCCTGTGCCCGCTAAAAAAATTCAAGGCCATTGGCGTGATACTCCTCAAGGTTATAATGTTGAAGTACGGGTGCCATTGACTGAATTTAACGATAACATAGCCTTTGCCGTGCACGATGTAGATAGTCCGTTAGGTATTGTTGAAGCCTCGTTAGGATCTGCCGATCCAAGCTCTGCTGATACACTAGGCACTATCCTAGTGCCCTCGCCTGAAATTGAGCGCATTGTAAAAGGTATGAGTTACACTAATTCAAGTATTTGGGTTGTCGACCAACACCATCGCGTATTAGCCACAACGGGCAATATTAAGCAGGCTAATGGCGTATGGAATAAACGCGTAAATCTTGATAATAAGCGTGATAAAAACGCAGATATTAATGTTATATACTCGGCGTGGTTAAGCTTTGAACACAACATTCTAAAACCGCTATATGAAAAAATATTAACCCAGCCACCCCGTAACTTTATTGATCAACTTTACGACTCAGAAAACCTTACCGGTAAACATATAGAAAGTGCTTTATCAGGTGAGCCTATGTCACAATGGCGTTTAACTACCGACCAGCAAGCAGTAGTATTATCAGCCGCCTACCCTATTTTTATTGACGAAATCGTAAAAGGCGCGGTAATTGTTGAAGAAACTACCAACGGTATTCGCACCTTAAGAAACCAAGCATTAGAAAAACTGTTCAGCTCAATACTGGCTATTATGTTATTGGGCGCGTTAGCTTTTTTCTTATTTGCTTCACGTATTTCAAATCGTATAAGAACGTTGAGTAATCAAGCAGAAATGGCCATAGACGAGCATGGGCGTATTAGCGGTAATGTTGATACGTCAACCACGAATGACGAAATTGGCGATCTTTCACGAAGTTTCTCAACCGCCGTTAATCGCCTTGGGCAATATAATCATTATTTAGAAAATATGTCGTCGCGATTATCGCATGAACTTCGCACACCCATTGCGGTAGTGCGTACATCGTTAGAAACGTTAGCCATTCAACAACAAACAAAAAACACACAAAAACTAACTAATGAAAGCGTTGATGAAATCGTAAACAATAGCGAGGACAAAGCCGAACATAAAAACCCTTACCTAGTGCGCGCACAACATGGGATTGAACGACTCAGCTTAATTTTAACCAATATGAATGAAGCAACACGTATTGAACAAATGTTGCAAAATACCGAAAAAAACGTCTTCGATTTAGCACAAGTGTATAACGGCTGTATGCATGGCTATCGTTTGATCTATCCAAAAGTTAATTTCTTATCAAATGAAATGACAATAGAGAGACTCAAAGTATCAGGCTCACCAGAACATATTGCCCAGCTTTTAGATAAAGTTATCGCCAATGCCGTAGAATTTTCAAGTGATGAGAATGTTGAGGTCAGTGTTAAAGAATCAAGCCAGCAGGTAATATTAACCATAAGCAATAATGGTGAATTATTACCCGAGCAAATGAGTGAACAGTTATTCGACTCTATGGTATCTATTAGAACAAAACACAATAATGACCAACCACACTTGGGTTTAGGGTTATACATAGCGCGCTTAATTTGCCAATTTCATAACGGCAGTATAACTGCGGTGAATAAACCAAATCGACAAGGCGTTGACGTAATAATAAAGTTACCATTGATTTAACTAAACATACTTAAATCAAAAGTTTAATGAATTAGGTATACCTACAAATTATTGAGATGGTTGGGTGTACTAAAAAATCTATGCAATGAGTAAAGTCGTAGAAAAAGATCAGAGGAGTGCTTAATATGATAACAAAACTTGAAAATTATAATGAGACTATTGCTAATAAAATTCATGCGGTTTTTCAACGTTCTTACAAGGTTGAAGCTCAGCTTATCGATGTAGATGATTTCCCTCCTTTATCACGCAGTACTACAAACATTGTTAATTCAACAACTGAATTTTACGGCTTTATAGACAATAACTGCCTTGCAGCCATTATTGAAATAGAAATACTCGAAAAGCAATTAGATATTCATAGCTTAACTGTTGATCCAAAGTATTTTAGGAAAGGTATCGCAGACAAATTGATAAGTTATGTTCTTAACAAATTTGATATTACCACTGCCATAGTTGAAACCGCTGTTGTAAATAAACCTGCCATTAATTTATACGAGAAACATGGCTTTCGAGAATATCGAAAGTGGACGCCATCTCATGGTATTGAAAAGCTAGCGATGTCTGTGAAATTGGTTCAAAGAAAAACTAATCTTTGTAAAATTAGTTGCACTCTACAGCCGATTTAATTTGGCAGCCGACTAGACTGCCCCGCTATAGTTAGGCACAACTTCATTAGAAAAAACTCACGTTAATAGTGACTCTACTCAATGCCAATATATTTATGCACTTGCACAGATAAGCGCCAGTTGTTTTCAATACACGTGGCAATAGCAAGTTCAGTGGCCCGTTGCTTTTGGCTAATAGGCTGTAAGTATATTTGTTTGTCTTCAACTTTATGTTCAGCTAATAACGCTTTTAAATCGTCTATGTGTTGTTCGGTGCCTACTGGATGCTTAATTTCGTTAGCGCGTTGCATGGCGCTAGCTAAAATTTTATAACCTCCACGCATATTTACTTTCGGTGAAACGGTTACCCAGCACTGCTCTGATACGTTTATTTCAAAAGTACCTGACGTTTCAACTTGGCAGCTATAACCTTGGGCTTCAAAATACAGACACAACTCGGTTAAATCTATCATACAGGGTTCGCCACCCGTGATCACTATATGTTTAGCTTTATAGCCCTGTTGATTGAATATTTCGGCTATATTATCAAGTGATAAATTTGACCATTGTTCGGTCTCTTCTGACTTATTTAAAAGTGTTTCACTTGAAATTTCTAACTCAGGATGAATCTCCCAAGTATGCTTGGTATCGCACCAAGAACAGCCTACAGGACAGCCCTGTAAACGAAGAAAAATTGACGGTTGGCCGGTAAAAGAGCCCTCGCCTTGTAAAGTTTCAAACAATTCATTTATTTTATAACGTGTGGTCATTACTTTAATGCTTAGATAATTTCGAGTAGAATGCGCAAGTTTTATATTATACCTCAAGAGAACTACAAATATGAGTAATAAAGTCGTAGTAATTTTTTCCGGCGGCATGGATTCATTCACGGTACTTAACCGCGCTTTAAAAGATGGTAAAGAAGTGTATGCTTTAACCTTTGATTATGGTCAAAAGCACGTAAAAGAAATTGCTTGTGCTAGCAAGGTTTGCCAACAATTAGGTGTTGCTCATAAAGTTATCGATATTTCTGCGATAAATCAGTTATTAGCTGGTTCATCGTTAACTGATGATATTGAAATACCTGAGGGCCATTACGAAGCAGAAAGCATGAAATCTACCGTGGTGCCAAATCGTAATATGATTTTATTGTCATTAGCAGTAGGTTATGCAGTTTCGGTAAAAGCTTCACAAGTATATTACGGCGCACATTCTGGCGACCATGCAATTTATCCTGATTGTCGCCCAGAATTTGTCATGAAAATGAATGACGTTTGTAAAATAGCAAACTACGAAGCTGTAGAAATTTTTAGTCCATACTTAACTAATAATAAGTCTGATATTTTAACTGATGGCTTAAAAATGGGCTTAAGTTATGAAAATACATGGACTTGTTATAATGGCCGCGAGAAAGCTTGTGGAAAATGTGGTGCTTGCCAAGAGCGCTTAGAAGCATTTGCTGATAATAATGTTACTGATCCTTTGGCTTATGAATAGCCTTAAAAGCAGCTAATTTTGCAAAATAAAGAAAGTAAAAAGGGACAGTGTAATGTCCCTTTCTTATTTTTAATAAATGATGTTTATTGTACTAACGCTAATGACAATATTTAGCTTGTAAATAACGTATTATGTAAACGTTCTACAACTTGATTAGCATCAGCTTCGGGCACCAAGAAACAAAGGTTATGATTACTTGCACCATGACAAATCATACGTATGTTAAAGTCATTTACTTTATCAAAAATGCTACTTCCAACACCTTTAGTGCCATGAATTTTATTACCGATCACTGCAATTAAACTCAAACCATGCTCAACGCTGACTTCACAAAGCTGTTCTAGCTCTTCAACTACCGCTTTAGTTAATAAAGCCTGTGTTGAACCATGTGGGTTATCAAAGGTAAGCGCTACACTTATTTCACTGGTTGTGATCAAATCGACACTTAATTGATGCTTTGCTAATACGGTAAACACTTTTGCTAAAAAACCACTCGCATGTAGCATTTGTGGGCTCTTTACCGTTACAAGTGTTTGTTCTCGGCGCAATGCGATTGAGCGATAAGTTGGATTAGAGTTTACTTCACGCTGTATTCTTGTGCCGCCAGAGTCGGGCTCTTTACTTGAACCAACAAATACTGGGATATCTTGACGCATGGCAGGAATAAGCGTTGCAGGATGAAGTATTTTAGCGCCAAAGGTTGCCATTTCTGCGGCTTCACCAAAACTTATTTCATTAATTGAGCGCGCTTGATCAGTAATGCGAGGATCAGTAGTGAAAATTCCTACTACATCAGTCCATATACTTAAATTGTTGGCTTGTAGTGCTTCCGCTAATAGGGCTGCACTGTAGTCTGAGCCTCCACGGCCAAGTGTAGTGGTATTGTTGTCTTGGTCACTGCCAATAAAGCCTTGTGTAACAATAACTTTACCATTTAGCAATGGTAATAATAACTGTTGAGCATTACTGGCTAACTGGTTTAAATCAACTTGAGCTTTACCAAACAAGCTGTCGGTTTTCATCACTTGGCGAACATCAAAATAGTGACCATTGACACCAACAGATTGTAAAACTTGCGCAAAAATACGTGAACTGAATTGCTCACCAAAAGCTAGAATTTCATCACTATTTTTCATCGTGTGATTCGCAGCTTGTTGATCCGTAAATACACGTAACGACTCTAGTAAGGTAACTATTTCGCTATTAATCGCTTCAAAATTGGTAAAATGTTGTGTAATGGCATATTGAATATCAGCGATATTACTTAAAATTTGTTCACGCTCATTGCTTGGCACATCAGCTTGGCTCAAACGCACTAAATGATTTGTCACCCCTGCACTTGCTGAAACCACGACCACACGATTAGCCGGATTATTTTTAATAATGTCAGCACAACGTAACATGGCTTCAAAGTCAGCAACACTCGTACCGCCAAATTTTGCCACGGTAATATTAGTTGATGTAATGATATTGGTTTGGTTTTGATTAGCAGACATGTAAGTTCTCCTGATAAGTGGTTTCAAGAACTTCAAAACTAATATTGTGTGATAAGTTTTCGATTGAGCTTACATCCGTTATTAACGGCAAAGAATAACAGTTTAACATAAAATATCTTCCTAAGAGCCTATTTACTGTAAAGTATTTTGTAAAGTGCAGTAAATATTCAAGGCTAATAACTAACAGGAAGAGCATGACTGAGCGTAGAGCGAATAACAATTAAAAGCTTAATTGAACGGTACTTTTCAGCCAGAAGCTCTCCACCCTTTACTAAAAAATTAATTTTAGCGGTGACAGCCCTAAGGATTCAGCCTTAGCGACCGAATGCGATATTTCCCAGTATCAACATTCTCGGCAATTGTCCCCCTTGGTAACAGTCAAAGGATGGGATCCTCTTGTTACTTACCTGGCAATTGCGCCTCTTCTGGTGTGAAAATTAAAATAAAAGCTACTGGCAATAAAATTAAACTACTCAATAAGCTGATGTAAAATATATTTTAATTTTCAACACGGGTATTTAACCTTATCTAAAATTAAATATCAACAGACTTTTAGACGTCTAAACAAAATAATTTCCTATAAAAATAGCTACTGCTAATCAGTGACAGACTTGTTATGCTTCAATAGCTTGAAATAATTAAACTATTTGGAATTTTAGATATGGATTTATTCTTACTTAAAAAAATTATTAGCCTGATGATAATGCCATTGAGTATTACATTAATTTTGCTACTTTTCGCCGTTATATTTTATCGCATCAAGCCAAAGCTTAGTTTTGTCGCCCTGCTTAGCGGTAGCTCATTATTGCTGTTCTCTACTCTTCCGCCTATTTCAGATACGTTAATGGCGCCGTTAGAAAATAACTACCCTGCATTTACTCGTAGTGTTAAGCCGGTTGACTATATTGTTATTTTAGGTGGCGCGCATACTACAGTTGCTGGCTTACCAGCGACTAGCCAATTAAATTCCAGTTCACTTGCAAGATTAGTTGAAGCTTTACGTATTTATAATATGTACCCTGAAGCACAAATTATTACCTCTGGATTCTCAGGTGGTGATGTTAGTTCAAATGCTGAAAAAGTTAAACAAGCTGCAGTGTCATTAGGTGTGCCTGCTCATAGAATTATTACTGAAAACTTTCCACAAGATACCCAAGAAGAAGCACAACTAATTTCGCCGCGAGTAATTAATAGCAATGTAGTTTTAGTAACCAGTGCCAACCATATGCCACGGGCAATGGCCTATTTCGAAAAAAATGGCGTATATGCAATTCCAGCACCCGCTAGCCCTTGGGTTAAGCATAACGAGCATAGGCCATGGCAGTATTATTTTCCAAGTGGGAAAAAGTTACAACAAACAAGTGTGGCTTGGTATGAGGTCTTAGGTCGAGTAGTACAGTGGTTTAAAAGTTTATAAAAAAATACAGAGATAAATAAGGCATTTCATGCATACCGAAATGCCAAATTAAAATATTTAAACTTCAAATTTCATAAAGTAATATTAAACAAAATCACCTAATTTTTTTATGAATGCTGTTAGTTTAAGCAGGATTATCAATATCAATAAATTTGGCATTTATTGGTAGTTGCTGATTAAAATGCTCAGCTAATGCTTTTGCACCATAACGCTCGGTTGCATGATGGCCAGCACAATAAAAATGTATATCCATTTCACGTGCAACGTGTGTAGTTTGCTCAGAAACTTCACCTGAGATAAAAGCGTCTATGCCTTGTTCAGCAGCTAATTCAATATACCCTTGTCCACCACCACTACACCAAGCAACAGTTTTTATCGCTTTATTTGAAGGTGGTGCGATATGCATGCAATTGCGGTTGAGGGTATCATTTATTCTTTGTTCAAGCGCTTGTGGGCTTAGTTCGTCAATAAAATCACCGCGAACTGCGACACTGAGTGGGTTGCCTTGCTCTAATGGCGAAACATTATTAATAGAAAACAACTTAGCCAATTGTGCGTTATTGCCTAAAGTAGGATGAATATCTAAAGGTAAATGGTAGGCAAATAAATTAATATCATTTTCCAGTAACGCCTTGATACGCTTATGTTTCATACCGCGTATAACATAACTTTCGTTTTTCCAAAAAAAACCATGATGTACCACTAAAGCATCGGCTTTTTCCAAAATGGCTTGATCAATTAATGCTTGAGTAGCGGTTACACCTGTTATCACGTTAGTGATCTGTTCTGTTCCTTGAATTTGTAAACCATTAGGACAAAAATCTTTAATTTGTTCAGGCTTTAACAAGGTGTTTAAATAGTTTTCAAATTCATCGCGTTGCATGGATATTGTTGACCTTAATTTACTGGTTATGTTTGGATGTTGACACAAAACGTATCACGATTTATTTAATTTGCTGATTGTTTTTTCTTGATGAGTTCATTGTTGGCACTTTTACCGGTTCAAAACGAGGTCTAATTTGCCATTTGGCTTTAATAGGCGTTAAAGGTAGCACTCTTTTTTTTGCCACAATGACATAAACTGAGCCTAAACTTGGAAAATACCGTGATGCTATATTATGCCAATGGTTACTGATAACACCTTGAGTAACTTGCCTTGCCAATGTCGAGTGTAAAAAACGTTTATCCAATTGAATTTCAAACCCCATTAAATGCAGCCAATCTTTAACTCGCATAGGAGAAAATAATCTTTCATTCCAAGGCGTTTTATTGCGTCTATAAGGTATAAATTGGTTCAAACCCGCAAGACTAAATGGATTAAAGCCAGTAATAACAAGATAGCCATTCGGAATTAATACCCTATTAGCTTCGCGTACAACGTGGTGAGGATCTAACGAAAACTCTAAAGCATGTAATAACACACAAACATCAACACTATGTTCAAGTAACGGTAAATCATCAATGTCACCAACAAGGTTACACTTTTGAGCTTGCTCACTTAAGGTTAATTGATGTTTAATTGGGCTTTGAGAACTATCAATCTCTCCACTTAATGCACCAATTTTAAGCAAATGATAACCAAAAAACTTAGGCCACCATGGCGCTAATGTTTGATTAATATTAGCCACAATAAGCTCACCATTAGGCAAATTTTGCCAAGATGTAGGATAGTCAGGTTGCCTAAACGCTAGTGCTGGTTTCATTATGTTAAACAATTAAAAAAATCAGTATAATCATTACGTCAGTATACTCAGGAGCCACAGATGCAGCAAACACAAAGCACGACAAAAATGAAAGTTTCAATGATCAAAGCCTTTTCAGACAATTATATTTGGGCTGTTTCGTCGCTTGAAAGTAAACATATCGCACTGGTAGACCCTGGCGATGCCCAAGTGTGTATCGATTTTATTGAGCAACAACAATTACAGTTATCAACTATTTTGATCACACACCATCATGCTGACCATGTTGGTGGTATTAACAAGCTCGTTGAATATTGTAAAGCTAAGCAATGGCCATTAACTATTTATGGCCCTGAGAGTGAAAACATTCCTCATTGTGATGTTGCTTTAAACGAGAGTCATACCGTTAAATTAAGCGATTTAGATTTAGAATTTAAAGTGATTGATCTTCCAGGCCATACCAGTGGACATATTGCCTATTTGTCAGAAGATAATCTATTTTGTGGTGACACCCTGTTTTCAGGAGGTTGTGGTAGGTTGTTCGAAGGTACACCAGAACAAATGCTGTCATCACTAGAGAAATTAAGTGCCCTTCCTGAGCGCACACATGTTTATTGTGCTCATGAATATACTCAAGCGAATCTTAACTTTGCATTAACCGTTGAGCCTTGTAATACCGAGCTGGTGCATTATTACAACCAGGTACTACAAAAACGTGAGCATGGTATTGCAACAATCCCAACATCCATTATGCTTGAAAAGAAAATAAACCCTTTTTTACGCAGTCATGAAGCAAGTTTAATGACCAGTGCTAGCGAATATAGCGAAAGTGCTGTTCAAGATAAATTACAAACATTTACGATTATTCGTGGCTGGAAAGACAACTTCTAAGCTATTTTAATTGTACAAATCTTGAATAACAGCCCTAAATAAGTAACACTGGCGCCAAGTAAACCCAAATAGATATTTCATGAAGTATATAAGCCTATCTGTAGCAACCGTTCTTTTATTGTCCGGTTGCCAATCAATATTAAATCAAAACCAATCTGATCAACACAATACTAATGTAGAAGCGGATGCGCTAATTGACGTAGCCTCAGTAGCTGAGATTAATCAAGCGCTATTAGTTGATGAAGCGATTGATGTAATTCACCCTGTTGCCGATGGCAATGTTGACCTAGGTAATGAAGATAAAGAAAATTATTTTTCTGATGATGTATGGCAGAGAATACGGAGCAACCTTAATCTTACTATTCCTAAAAATTCACGTGTTGCGAGTCAAAGAGATTGGTTTGTTAAGCACCCAACTTATTTAACTCGTGTAGCAAAACGCGCCGAGCCTTTTTTATTCTACATTGTTGAAGAGTTAGAAGCTAACAACATGCCAATCGAAATAGCCTTATTACCTATAGTTGAGAGTGCATTCGATCCTTTTGCATACTCGCATGGTAGAGCTTCGGGTATGTGGCAATTTGTACCCGGTACTGGTAAACGATTCGGCATGAAACAAAACTGGTGGTATGACGGTCGCCGTGACGTGGTTGCATCAACTCAAGGTGCAATTAAGTACTTGAAATATTTAAATGAATTTTTCGATGGCGATTGGATGCTTGCTTTAGCTGCATACAACTCAGGTGAGGGTCGTGTCAGACGTGCGGTAAGAAAAAATCAAAAGAAGAATCTTCCAACCGACTTTTGGTCGCTAGACTTACCTAAAGAAACTCGTGCCTATGTGCCTAAGCTGCTTGCGCTAGCCGACATAGTTAAGCGCAGCGATGAGTTAAAAATTAAATTGCATGAAATTGAAAATAGCTCAGTGCTCACACAAGTAAATATCGGTTCACAACTCGATTTAGCCAAAGCGGCGCAATTAGCAGAGTTATCGCTAACTGAATTGCAAAGACTTAACCCTGGATTTAATCGCTGGGCTACCGACCCTGATGGCCCGCATTATTTACTTTTACCTAGCCATAAAGTAGCAGTTTTTGAAGAAGGTTTAGCAAAATTAAGCAAAAAAGAGCGATTAGCTTGGCAGCGATACAAAATTAAAAACGGTGACAGTTTAGGCAAAATAGCACAAAAATTTAATACTGAAATAGACTTGATCAGACAAGTTAATAACGTTAAAGGTAACCAAATTAGAGCCGGTAAATTCTTATTAATACCTGTAGCTACCGCTTCGTTAGACAGTTACTTGCTTTCACAAAACCAACGTTTAGCTAAAACACAAAATAAAGTTTTAGCTGGTGAGAAGCGTATACATATTGTGAAATCGGGCGACACTCTTTGGGATTTAAGCCGTGCTTATAATGTTTCAACTCGAAGCATTGCGAAATGGAACGCTATGGCCCCTAGAGACACAATTAAACCTGGGCAAAAACTCGTTATTTGGCAAAAAGCCGCGGTTAAAGAAATTTCATCAAACCAGTTAACCCCGAGTGAAAAAGCGATCATGCGTAACATTCAATATCGTGTGCGCAAGGGAGACTCATTTGCACGGATCGCTGACAAATTTAATGTTAAAATTATCGACATTGAACGTTGGAATAACCTTAACCGCAAAAAATATTTACAACCGGGCCAAATGCTAAAACTATCAGTAGATGTAACCAATAACATCTAACTGTTTAACATATAGAGCTAAGTTGAAATAAAAAACGCTACCTAAGGTAGCGTTTTTTTATATCTGCTTAAGTCAAGTTCAAGTCAATAGCTATAAAGATGCTACTCCCTGGGTAATAATATTTTTCGTTTGATTAACAATATCTACTAATGCCTCTTTATCAAAAGCCTTAATTCTAGGGGTATGTATGTGTCCAACAGGTAATGTTAAATTAAACTGATCTCGAAGTAATATACTGCGGTACGAAATTTCATTTGAAAGGTATCCGCCGCCCGAGCCGCTTACCGATGTTTGCTTGTTAAGCGCGACTAATGATTGACCATTAAAACTGCCTTGCGTTAGCGTTGATACTTTACGGTTGTCGTTGATTTTATATTTACCCTCACCATTTAACATTGTCGTTATAGGTAAACTAAACTCAACAAACTCAGGCCCGTTTAATGCTTTATCTTTATACAATGGAACTAAAGGATTTTCTTGGCTAGCACCTGTTAAAACATTAAGGTTGTCTGGAGCTTTCGCACTGCGACGTAATGCAGGATAGCGCTCTAAATCAAAATTCTCGCGCCCCATACTAACGGTTAACACCATATCAACGGACTTGTTTGCAATGTAAGGTTTAAGTAGCTCTTCTATCATGCCTTGATCAAAGTCTGCAAAGCGTACAGGGATCATAAGGACTTCTATTTCTGCCGTTTGCCCTTCTATACTCACCACAATGTCATCTAAAGATAGCGCGACAACGCCTGAAGGGTTACTTTGGTCAATATGTCTATCAAGAAAAAACGGATCAAAACCAGTCAATAATATTTTTTTATCTGCTTTTTTATCAAACTTAATATCCGTATTACCACGTGAAATTAATTCAAATGACCATAACAATTTGTCTTGTTGACTCTCAAATAATCCAGCAAAGGTTTTAGCCGAACGAAGTGCTTTGCTCATTTGTAATCGTGCCCAATACAGAGGGCGGTCATCAACATCATTTAACTGATTAAATGATGTTTTGGCATCGAGCCATAGACCAGCGCCATGTCGAATAACTAATTGCGTTAAAGCTGTGTAATTATTCGCTTTATTCACCTGCTGAGTAAACTCGTCAACGCGCTCACTTAATCTTAGGGCGATTTCAGGCACTGATTTAATTGCCTTATCAATACGTAACTCTTCAACAGTTAATTCAACATTGTTCGCTATTTTATTACTTACTGCAGCACTGCTTACACTAGAGGCTAAACTTAGCGACATAGCGATGACCAAAGTGTTTAGTTTTATTGTTTTTAATGTACTTAACATTGATAACCTTATTGGGATTAAATTTCGAATCAAAAAATGAATTTATCGATTATTTTCATCAACATATTAAGGTATCTATTTTTTTAACACTAGCGTTTATTATATCGAATACAGATGTTATTTTTCTTTTTTATTACTTTAGAGTAAAAATTCTATTGATTTATTATGAAATGGTGTCAAAGTGTAACTACAGCAATTTGCTGAGCGATAATTTCTCTGCCAACATATTTATGTGTACTTTGAAGTTAAACAGCGACATACGCTTCAGTAAATTTACTTGCGTATTCATCACACAATTTGTCATTAATTAATATAAAGGGGTAGCACTTCAATGTGTTCGATTTTTTGTATATTAGATATTAAAACAGGTGCAGACGCACTTCGTCCTAAAGCTTTAGAGTATTCTCGTTTACTTCGTCATCGTGGTCCAGATTGGTCTGGCATTTACAACAATGATAACGCTATTTTAGTACATGAACGTTTATCAATTGTTGATACTGAGCATGGCGCACAACCATTATATAACACGGATAAAACTTTAGTTTTAGCGGTTAATGGTGAAATTTACAACCATAAAACATTAGCTAGCCAACATACACCTGACTACCCTTTCCAAACGGCGTCTGATTGCGAAATTATTATTCCAATGTTCGAAAAATTTGGTAGTGATTTTGTTGATAAACTTCAAGGTATGTTTGCTTTTTGTCTTTACAACGAAGTTGACAATAGTTATCTAATTGCCCGCGATCACATGGGTATTATTCCACTTTATACGGGTTATGATGCTGAAGGTAACTTCTACGTTGCTTCAGAAATGAAAGCATTAATGCCGATTTGTAAAACTGTTGAAGAATTTCCTCCTGGTCATGTTTTAGATAGTCGTGTAGGCAAATTGGTCAAATATTACCAACGTAACTGGCAAAAGTATTCAGCTATTAAAGATAACAATACTAGCAAAGAAAAAATTCGTGAAGCACTTGAAGAGTCAGTTAAAAGTCATTTAATGACAGATGTACCTTATGGCGTATTACTTTCAGGTGGTTTAGATTCTTCGTTAATTTCTGCCATCACACAAAAGTTTGCCGCTAGACGTATTGAAGAAAACGACCTTTCAGAGGCTTGGTGGCCAAAAGTACATTCTTTTGCTTGTGGTTTAGCTGGCTCTCCAGACTTAGTCGCCGCAAAAACTGTAGCAGATAGCATTGGTACTATACATCACAGCGTTATTTTTACAGAGCAAGAAGGTATAGATGCGCTTAAAGAAGTGATTTACCACTTAGAAACGTATGATGTAACCACTATTCGTGCCTCAACACCTATGTATTTAATGGCGAGAAAAATTAAAGCTATGGGTATTAAAATGGTACTTTCGGGCGAAGGTGCTGATGAAATTTTTGGCGGTTATTTATATTTCCATAAAGCGCCAAACGCTGAAGAATTTCATAACGAGCTATTACGTAAACTTGATAAATTACACATGTATGATTGTTTGCGTGCTAACAAGTCTATGTCAGCGTGGGGTATTGAAGCACGTGTACCGTTTTTAGATAAAAACTTTATGGATGTTGCTATGCGCATTAATCCTGAAGATAAAATGTGCGGCAATGGTAAAATGGAAAAAGCTATTTTACGCTCTTCTTTTGAAGGTTATTTACCTAAAGAGATTTTGTGGCGTCAAAAAGAACAATTTTCTGATGGCGTAGGTTACTCTTGGATTGATGGCTTAAAACAACATGTTGAAGCACAAGTTAGCGATCAACAATTAGCAAGTGCTGAATTTAAGTTCCCTGTTAATACACCAGATACTAAAGAAGCTTATTACTACCGATGTATCTTTGAAGAACACTTTCCGCTTGCATCTGCTGCTGATTGTGTACCAGGTGGTAAATCAGTTGCTTGTAGTACACCAGAAGCATTAGCATGGGATGAAAGTTTTGCTAATATGGCCGATCCATCTGGTCGAGCTGTTCAAAGCGTACATAACGACAGCTATTAGTATCATCTCGTGTAATTAGCATTACATTTAATTGCATAAAAAGCCGACTTATTAGTCGGTTTTTTTGTACAAAATTTAAGAATTATTATAAAGTTACTCTCAACTGTTAAAATATCATTCATATAAAGTTAAAACTTAATTAATATGATAACCACTGCTAGTAGGATGTTCTTTTGTCAAAACGTGTAGAGCCTGAATTACCCACAATCACCATAGATCAAGATCAAGTTAAAGTTGCTCGTGAACCTGCAATAAAATCACAGAAAGTCCACGAGTCAAAGCACACGGTTAAAACAAAAAAACCTTCATCTATGATAAAAGCGCTTTTATTGCTAATGCCTTATGTTGCGCTAGCTGCAACTGCTTGGTATTTTTATCAACAACAAATAAATGTTACTCGTTCATTAGAATCAAGTTCGCAACGAATACAACAGTTAGAAAACCAGCTCTCAGCCACAGGCGAAGAAATGGGTGAATCAACAATAGCGTTAAAAGTTAAATTAGAAGCTATTGGTGAAAAAACTGAATTACTACTTTCTGAAATGGATAAACTGTGGGCTTCTGCTTGGCGAAAAAATCAAAAAGAGATCAAAGAGCTGAACTCTACAAGTATAAAAATAGTACAGCAGCAAGATAAAACCATAGAAGCAATGAGCCTTCAAAGTAATACAATAAACGAATTAAAAGATAAAATTACCGCGACTGAGTTTTCGGTTAATTCTGTGTCTGAACAAATAATGGCATTAAACAGTGTAAAAACTGAAATTAAGAGCTTGTCTTCTGCATTAAGTACACTAGATGCAAACGCTAAAAGTCGTGATAAACAACAAATGTTCACGGCTACTACAGTAAATGAGTTTGATACCAGCTTACAATTACTTTTAGAGCGTATGGAGCGATTAGAAGCTATTTTAGTAAGTAAGTCTTAATTATCTCGTTTCATAAAAAATATTTTCAGTACGAAAACAAAAGAAGGCCATCAACAATAATATTGTTGATGGCCTTTTAAATTTTTAAACAGATAATGCTTTATTTGCAGTTTTTATATTGAGAAACTATAGCCAGTTAACTTATATTGTGTACTAATTTTTCAAGCGTAAAAGTGAACAGCTAATTAAGCAATTAAAGTTGGCAAAACAAGTTAGCATTACTCTTACTTAAAACTTTTTACAATATCTTTAATTAGCTCAGGTCCCTGATAAATAAACCCCGTATATACTTGAACAAGCTTTGCACCAGCAGCTATTTTCTCTTGAGCGTCTGCTGCTGAAGCAATACCACCAACGCCAATAATGGGTAATTTGTTGTCTAATGCTTTTGCAAGTAGCTGGATAACTTCTGTGCTCTTGTCTTTTACCGGTGCACCACTTAACCCGCCCTGCTCATTACCGTAAGGTAAATGTGCCACTTTGTCGCGCGCTAAAGTAGTATTTGTCGCGATTACGCCATCAATATTATTAGCAATTAAACATTGTGCAATAGAGTCGACTTCATCAGCATTTAAATCAGGCGCAATTTTTACCGCAACAGGAACATATTTACCAAATTTCTCAGCAAGCGCTGTTTGTTCCGCTTTTAATGCAGATAATAACTCATTTAAAGCATCACCATATTGTAATGAACGCAAGCCCGGAGTGTTAGGTGAAGAAATATTTACCGTGATGTAGGTAGCAAAGTCATAAACTTTACGCATACAATGAATGTAATCATCTTTGGCATTTTCATCTGGCGTATCTTTATTTTTACCAATATTAATACCTAAAATACCACTGTATTTAGCTTTAATAACTTGATCAACAAGGTAATCAACACCTTTATTGTTAAAGCCCATTCGATTGATAATAGCGTTAGCTTCAGGCAATCTGAAAATACGTGGTTTTTCATTACCAGGTTGCGGACGTGGTGTAACTGTTCCAACTTCTACAAAGCCAAAACCTAAAGCCTCAAAAGCTTTAATACATTCGCCATTTTTATCTAAACCTGCCGCTAAACCAACTGGATTAGGAAATTTAATGCCCATAACTTCGACAGGCCTATTGGGTAAAGTTTGCTTGTAAAGTTTATTAAGTGGCGAAGCACCTGTAGCTTTAAAGCCTTTAATCGTTAATTCGTGAATTGCTTCTGGGTCGAATTTAAAAAACACTTTACGAATAGCTGAGTAAAACATAATACCTCTTTAAATAAATATAATAATGCCTGTACAAAAACTGGCATGAAATAAACTTGATAACAAAAAAATCCCCGCTCTTGGCGGGGATCTTAACACTTATTTCACTGGGTCGCAGTGTAAACTTAACAACATCAATTCTCGTAATGCAACCGAGAATTTAGCAAACTCGTGGGTTTTACCAATTCTAAAGTCTGCCAAAATATGCTGCCAACGCTCTAAAGGTTGAGCGCTTTCTACAAGCCATTGCTCAATCATAGTATCTACGTCTGTTGCTGTTTTATTACCGCGTAATATAACAGAGGTTAACGAGCGTTGTTGCCAATCTAGCTCTTCTCTAAACGATGCTCTAGCCAATGCTTGCCAATGGTTAGAAACAGGTTGAGAAGTTATTTGGTCTAGGAACCAATGTAAATCTAATTTTGCACCAAGTTTAAAGTAAAGGTCTGTTACTAATTCAGTTGATACTTCATCAGATTTTGAAATTTCAGCAATATCCATTACTGAGAACAAGGTACTTAATAAAGAAATTCTCAAAGCAATAGACTCAGGCACACCAGCTTTAACTAAGTCAGTTTCAACACGTTTAATTTGCGTTGCTTCCTTTTCAATCATGAAATTTGCAATGTTGCTCGAAAGCTCAACAAAAGTTTTATGATAAAAAGCAATTGATTCTGCAATATTAAGTGATTTGTTACGATGACGTAAGAACCAACGTGTTGCTCGGCGTACCGTTCTACGTAATTGAAATAGCATTTCAGTTTGTATGGCTGTAGAGATCTTATTATCTAAATCACTGATTTGCTTCCAAACATCAGAAAGCTCAAATACAGCACTTGCCATGGTATAACAGTTTGCAATCTCTGATGTGCTAGCGCCAGTTTCTTCCTTCATACGATGGACGAAGTTAAAGCCCATATCGTTGCCAATATTATTCGCTAGTTGTGTCGCGATAATTTCAGCTCGTAACGGATGCCCTTGCATTTGCGCGCTGTAGCTTGCTTGTAACTGTTTAGGGAAAGCTTCAATGAGTAAACTTTGATGATATTCGTTGTCGGTAATTTCAGGACAAACAAGCTCTTCTTTAAGTACCATTTTACTATAAGCAAGCAGTACTGATAACTCTGGACGAGTTAACCCTTTACCTAGTGCTAAACGCTCAGCAATTTCCTCATCACTTGGAATAAACTCAAGCGCTCTATCAAGCTTACCTGAACGGTCTAGTTCACTAATAAATTGTGCTTGTTCTTTTAATTGACCACCACCACGAAGTTCAGTGATCGACAATGAATGAGTTTGACGATAACAGTCATCAATAACAATATCGCCAACTTCATCGGTCATATCGTATAAAATTTTATTTCGTTGTTTAATGGTTAAATCACCATTTTGCACTAAACCGTTTAATAAAATTTTGATGTTAACTTCATTATCTGAACAATCTACACCACCAGCGTTATCAACGGCATCAGTGTTAATTCGACCACCTTTAGCACCAAATTCAATACGGCCAAGTTGAGTAAAACCTAAATTACCCCCCTCACCCACAATTTTAGCATTGAGTTCTGAACCATTAATACGTAAGGCATCGTTAGCTCTATCGCCAACTTCTAGGTGAGACTCTTTAGAGCCTTTAACATAAGTACCAATACCGCCATTCCATAACAGATCTACCTGCATTTTTAATATGGCTTGCATTAACTCAAGTGGCGACATATTTTGCTTTTGTGTACCAAGCATTTTTTTAATTTGAGGAGTTAACTTAATTGATTTAGATTGGCGGCTAAATATAGCACCACCTTCAGAAATCAAGTCTTTATTGTAATCATCCCAAGTACATCCTGGTAAATTAAATAAACGCTCACGCTCAACATATGAACTAGCCGCATCTGGGGTTGGATCAATAAATATATGCATATGGTTGAACGCTGCTTGTAAGCGTATATGCTTTGATAACAACATACCATTACCAAAAACATCACCTGCCATATCACCAATGGCAATACAGGTAAAATCAGTTGTTTGACAATCGATATCCATTTCACGAAAGTGACGTTTTACTGACTCCCATGCACCTTTAGCCGTAATACCCATGGCTTTATGATCGTAACCTACGCTACCACCTGAGGCAAAAGCATCACCCATCCAGAAATTGTATTCATCAGAAATAGCATTAGCTACATCAGAAAAAGTTGCTGTACCTTTATCTGCTGCAACAACTAGATATGGGTCGTCCTCATCTAAACGTACAACATTAACTGGCGGGACAATTTCACCATCAACAATATTGTCTGTTATATCTAATAAACCACGAATGAAAGTACGGTAACATTCTTTACCGGCTTCAAATACTGCGTTTCTGTCGCCGTCTGGAAGTTGTTTACAAACAAAACCACCTTTTGCACCAACAGGCACAATAACTGTATTTTTAACTTGTTGCGCTTTAACTAAACCTAAAACTTCAGTGCGGAAGTCTTCACGACGATCAGACCAACGTAAACCACCACGAGCAACTTTACCACCACGTAAATGAACACCCTCTACTTGCGGAGAATATACAAAAATTTCAAACGCAGGAATTGGTAATGGCACATCCGAAATTTGTGAAGGGACAATTTTAAATGAAATATAAGATTTTTCACCCGTTACAGCATGCGGTTGGAAATAGTTTGTACGTATAGTCGCATTAACCATTTCAACAAAACGACGAATAATACGATCATCATCCAAACTGGCTACACTGTCTAACGAAGACTCAAGGCTTGTATGGACTTTTTCGATCGCTTTTTCATTTAACTTTTTGTTCGGTGTAAAGCGTAATTTAAATAGTTTAATTAATAACTTAGCAATGCTTGGGTATCGAGCAAAAGTGTCTTCAATATAACTTTGGCTAAATGTTCCACCAATTTGACGCTCGTATTTAGCATAAGCACGAATAATTGATACTTCACGCCCACCTAATTCAGCACCTAGTATTAAGCGGTTAAAACCGTCATCTTCTAGTTCGCGAGACCATACTTTAGCGAAAGCATCTTGGAATAAACTTTGTACGACTTCTAAATTGAACTTTCCTTTGCCTGTTAACAGCATAGAGAAATCTAAAATCCAATATACTTCACCGTTATCGGCTTTGACTGCATAAGGGCTTTCACCGATTACGCGTAAGCCAAAGTTTTCTAACATAGGCAATACATCTGACAAATGCAGAGGCTCACCTGAGTGGAAAAGTTTTAATTTAACAAAGCGGCTATTGGCATCTTCTTCTTGAGGTTGATAAAACAACATTTCAAGTTGATTTTCAGACGTTAACGCTTCGAATTTTTCAATATCTACGATTGCGGTACCTGGCAATACTTCATCTTTGTAGGCTTGTGGAAAGCTAATGTATTTTCGGCTTAAAGCTTTACCTTTAGCTTCACCTTTATGCGAGTTTAAGGCGTCTGCTAAGTTATCATCCCAGCTGCGAGCTGCATGATTTAAATTCTTTTCAATTTCTTTCACATTAATGTCTGCTTTTGTCGATTTAACTCTAACGATATAGTGAGTACGAGCTTGTGCTGACTCTGAAAAGTAAGTAGTAAATTCTACTTCTTCATCACTGCCTAACGCTTCTTGCAATAGCTTTTGGGTGTTAATACGCAACGCCGTGTTGTAACGTTCGCGCGGGACATAAACCATACAAGAATAAAAGCGATTAAAAGCATCACGACGCATGAACAAACCAGAATAGTCACGTTCTTGCATTTGGAAAATACCCAGAACGTTTTTCAGCAATTCATCAGGTGAACTTTGTAAAATTTCATCACGCGGGTAAGTCTCAAGAATATTAATCAAGGCTTTATAAGCGTGAGTGCCTTCAGCAAAACCAGAGTTTTGACACACGCCAGCAACTTTTGACTTAATCAATGGCAAATCTAGAGCACTGTTTGTGTAATATGCTGAACCAAACAAACCTACAAAACGTTCTTCACCTAATACATTACCTTTATCATCAAAACGTTTAATACCTATATAATCAAGATGAGCAGGACGATGAACACGCGACTTTGAATTAGTTTTAGTTAAAATAAGTAAGTTTTTACCTAGCGCTATTTCACGAGCAGCTCCACTTAAAGCGGAGATAAGTCGTGTTTTACTGCCGTCGTATTGGTTCATTAAACCTAAGCTAGATTTTACGTCTGCTTCAAGGGCTAAATCACCTTCTACAGCTTTGATATCGTATGCTCTATAACCTAATAAAGTGAAGTTATCCGCTAAAATCCAATCTAAAAAGCTGATGCTGTCTTCCTGTTCTTCTTTTGAACAAGGTAATTTAGATTTTTTAACTTCATCAATTACAGCACTTAAGCGTGCTTTCATCGGTTTCCAGTCGTTAACTGTAACCGAAATATCGCTAACAACAGAGTGTAATTCTTTAGCAATATTCGTTAATACTTTTGCATCATTTTGACGATCAATCTCAATAAAAAATACGGTTTCAACTGAGGTTGATTTGAATGACTGGTCAACAGAAGAAGAAAGTTGAGTAATACTTTTACTTTTATCGCGAATGATTTTTATTGGCGAATTCAACATTAAGTGCGGTGTTAGATTTAATCGACTTAATGCTATTCGTACAGAATCAACTAAAAATGGCATATCTTTAACGATAATTTCGATAATTGTATGACTAGATTTCCAACCGTTTTTAGATACCTGCGGATTGAAGACTTTAATCACAGGTTTATCATCTTGGTGGTCATTTAAAGTATTCCAAAGGCTTAGTGTGGCACCATACATGTCACTATCATTTCTATGATCTAAATCTAAGGTTGAAATATTTCTATAAAGCAGCTCTGCAAACTGTTTAACAAGAGGAGCAGTTGCTGATGGAACTTTTTTTTCAATTAACTGTGCTACGTTCGAAAGTATCACTGAAGGTAAACCGTCTACTAACGCCATGCCTTTTTCCTTTTTGGATAAAACGCTTGAAATAATTATTGTATTTTAGTCTATATAGAATAATAGACTATAAACTTGATCTTATTAATAAACTCAGGCGATTGCGAGCACTATTTTAGATGCATTACTTTAAAAACAGTCTAATTATGTAACAAGTATGAAAACATTCAATTGTTTATTCATAAGTTATAAATAGAAAATGGCCTTTCGGCCATTTTCTTGTTTATTTATGCATAATTATATTATCAATTAATTACAATTTATTTTCGCTCAGGCCACAGAAATGCTGCAATAGCTGGTAGTACCAGCACAGCGGCAATCATGTTCACCAAAAACATGAAAGTTAACAGTATTCCCATATCAACTTGGAATTTTAAATCTGAGAAAAACCACGTTGAAACACCAATAGCTAAAGTAACACCGGTAATTAATACAGCACTGCCTCGCTCTTTTAAAGCGTCAAAATATGCACTTTGTACTGTTGCACCATTTCGCAGTTTTACGCTCATAGTTGAAAGGATATAAATACCGTAGTCAACACCAATACCAACACCTAATGCAATAACAGGTAATGTAGATACTGTTAAACCAATATCTAATGCAGTCATTAACCATTGGGCCAACGTTGATACAACATAAAGTGGCACAACAACAGCTATGGTAGCTCTTAAACTTCTAAAGCTTAATAAACATAAAATGATTACCGCGCCATAAACATAAAGCATCATAGGGATTTGAGCAGCTTCTACAGCTTCATTAGTAGCTGCCATAACACCAACTGGACCAGAAGCAAGTTTAAAGACTAAGTCATCTTTACCTAGCTCTTTAGAGACTACTTTAACCGCATCAACGACACGAGTAATTGTTTCTGCTTTATGGTCTTCTAAAAATAGAATTACCGGCATTGCACTACAATTACTATTAAGTAGACCACTAGACGATGGTACTCGTGCTATAGACTGAACTAAGGTTTGTTGATTACGTGATAGTACTCGCCACTTTGGGTTACCTTCGTTATAGCCTGAGTTTACGATTTTGGCTATTGAAGCTAAACTTACCGCTGATTGAACACCTTCGACATTTTCCATACGCCACTGAAATTGATCAATAATATTCATTTGATCATAGTAAGTACAAGCATCGGCAGTCGTTTCCACAATAATCGACATGTAATCGACACTGATGGCATATTTATCGGTAATTAAAAAGGTGTCTTGGTTATAGCGCGACTCTTCATGTAGCGAAGGTGCACCAGCATGCAACTCACCTATTTTCATATTCTGAGCATTAATATAACCCACAATATAAAGCACAGCGGTAAAGGCTAGGATAAATATTGCAACTTTACGGGTAGCAAAAGTCGACATTAAATGCCAAATACCGTCAGTTCCTGAATTAACTTTTTCGTTGGTTGTAGCTTTCTTTGCAGGTATTTTCATATAAGAAACTAGCAACGGTAACAACACTAAGTTAGTTAATATGATCATGGCAACACCTAAAGAAGCGGTAATTGCTAATTCACGAATAATACCTATATCGATTGACAATAAAGTCATAAAGCCAACAGTATCAGAGAGTAATGCAATGCCACCAGGCACTAGCAAGATTCTAAAACTTGATTGAGCCGCTTCTTTGCTACTTTTACCACTGTTAACCATTTTGGAAATAGAGTTAATCATTTGAACACCATGACTAACACCTATAGCAAAAACTAAGAAAGGTACTAGAATCGACATTGGGTCTAAACCAAAGCCTAAGGTTGATAGCATACCTAACTGCCAAACCACCGCAATTAATGAACAAGCAATAGGTAAAATAGTAAGTGAGATTGATCGACAAAACCAAAATACCATTAAGGTTGTAATAGCTATGGCAATAGCAAAAAATAGCACAACACCTTTTGCGCCTTTAGCTACATCACCCACCATTTTAGTAAAACCGATGATGTGCACAGAAATATTGTCTTTTTCGAACTCACCACGAATTTCATTTTCGAGTTGTGCAGCAAGCACAATACTATCTAACTTTTCACCTGTATTTGGGTCAATTTCCATTAAAGAAGTTTTGACCATAGAACAGCTATAATCATCTGAAACTATACTGCCAACAATGCCCGCTTTTTCAATATTACCTTTAACAATGGCTAAACCGGCTTCGTCTGGTTGAAAATTTGCAGGAATAACAGGACCGCCCGCAAATCCATCTTCAACAATTTCTACAAAGCGAGTACTAGGTGAAAACAATGACTTAACCTGAATTCGATCAACACCAGGTATAAAAAATAATTTATCGTGCACACCTTTTAAAGCAGTAAAAAAGTCAGGGTTGAAAATATCGTCACTTGTATCACAAACTGAAATTAATACGTTATTAGCACCACCAAAGTTTTCTCGATGCTCGAGATAGGTTTTCATATAACTGTGGTTAAGAGGAATGTGTTTAGTAAAAGCGGCATCAAGCTTAATTTGAGAGGCTTGAAACAACAAAAATATGCTGGTTAAGATAAAAAATATCAAAACAGCTAAACGACGGCGAAAGAGTGTAGCTTCTATTACATTGAAAAAAGAATTAAGTTTCATGACAATTACTTCATTACGTTAATGGTTTTTATGCCAACATCTGAGACGGCAATAATTTTATTTTTATACCAAACTCCAGCAATCAGAGGTTTCCCATCTTTTTGGAGATGCTTTGTAAAAGTAGAGCCGTCATCACGACTTTCTAATAATACGCCGTTATTACCTAGGACAAATATACGTTCATCATCGGTCAGTACAATGGCACTTAATAGTGCTGTAACATGGCTATCGCTTTCTTGCCATGGTGTACCGTTACGTAAACTACGAAATATATGACCACGTAAACCGACAACAAGTAAGTTACCTTGTTGGGTGCGGTTTATATCATAAAATGAACCTGGATATATTTCGTCAAATTTTTGCCAATTTAGGCCAAAGTCATTACTTTTTGCAATTAAGCCTATTTCGCCTACTAAGTATAAAGTACGACCATCAGCAACCACTCGATTAAAGTGAGGAAGAATACTACTTTGTTCATCTAGATAAGCTTTCTCGTCTTGTAACTTTAGTTCAGCTAAATATTCTTGATCTTCTGGGAAAAGAAATTCATTGTGATATTCAATAGCCCAATGTTCACCAGCGTCAACTGTGCGATAAAATAGGCCGTAAGCACCAATAGCTATACCGTTATTTTCATCGGTAAATAACACATCTAATAAAGGCTTTTGAACATGGGGGAAATGTTGCTGTAATTGCCAGGTTAACCCCCCATCTTTAGTCGCTAAAATAGTAGCGTCATGACCAACTGCCCAACCTCTATTTTCATCGAAAAAATAAACAGCAGTTAATGTAGCTTGCACCGGGACTTTAGCTTGCTGCCAAAGTTCACCATCATTAGAAAGCAAAATATGGCCGCGCTCGCCAACAGCGACTAATGTTGACTGGTTTATAGTCGTAATATCAAGTAAAAGAGATTTGCTCGCTAAAGGAGCAACAATCGCGTCTTGCGGTTGCGCATTGATAATTGGGATAGTAAGAAAACTGAGTAAAAGAATGAGAAGACGCATCATTAACTATATTAGCTCCATTCATTTAGACTAAGATTTATGTCTAAGGTTGAAATATTATAAATTTAGCGTGAACACAGTTCAGCGCTTCGGATTACCCTCATAATTTAGTTTAGCTAAAATTATGAGGAATGAAAATTATTACCAAATTGATTAATTAAGCGCTCTATTATTTATCTGCAAAAATAGATATTTACAAGCCATATAGTATAGTCCGTCGCCACCGTTATTGATTTTAACTACCATCAACAAACCGATAATTCTTGAACCTGGCATAAAAACACTTGATAACATTTAAAACAAAAACGGCTAGCATTAGCCAGCCGTTTGAATCGTTTAGTTATTTTATCTTCTACCTTCACGACGCAATGCCGAAGAAGTAAAGTCTACATCTTGCAAATCTGCCGAAAAGTCGTACATGTTAGCTTCATTATCTAAACCCATCGCAATATAACGACGAGACTGTAGATCATGAAATACTTCTAACGTTGACCATTGTGTTGGTACTTCATAGTAATTAATACCATGAGCAACCCCAACACGATATAGCTCGTCACGGTTATCGTAAATATCGGTAACTGCTACTTGCCAGCTATCTTCATCAATAAAAAATACACGTTTTTTATAAGTATGACGAGTATCAGACTTTAAGTTAGCTTCAACAACCCAAACACGATGTTTTTCATAACGTACGAGTTCTGGATTAATATGACCCGGTTGTAATATTTGGTCATATTTTAAATTGTCGCTATGTAAGCGGTAATCATTATAAGGAATTAATAACTCTTGCTTGCCTTTTAGTGTCCAATTATAACGATTTGGCGCGCCATTAAACATATCAAAATCATCAGTAGTTCTTAAGCCATCTGACGCTGTACCAGGTGCATCGTAAGCAACGTTAGGTGCACGACGAACTCGACGTTGACCCGTGTTGTATGTCCATGCTTGGCGAGGTGTTTTTATTTGATCCATAGTTTCATGAACTAATAATGCCGTACCTGCTAAACGAGCTGGCTCTGTTACTTTTTGCTTAAACTTGAATAAAATATTCGTTTCTTGCAGCTCTGCAGATTTAACACCTTTAACACCGTATGGAATTAGTAATTGATCATCAAAACCCATGTAGGTGTAATCGCCAGAAGACGTAGGTGCAGCTTGACCACCTTCACGAACAATTTTTTCACCACGATAACGTAAAATATGATTCCAAATTGCTTCTAAACCACTTGTTGGCATCGGAAATGGGATGCCAACTGCAGCTTCAATGATACCGTTACCACCTTCAACCAATTCAGTTTTAGTCGCATTATCTAAACTTGCTTGATAAACATGCTCAGGATACGACGCTGAACGGCGTGATTGATAAATATTCATTTTATATGTATCAGGGTAAGTTTCAAATAACTTGATTTGCCCTGGCGTTAATAAACTCTTGTATTCAGCTAAATTTGCAGCTGTAATAGTATACAGCACTTTATCTTCAGGGAATGGATCAACATGATGATCACCAACTGTATAACCAGCTGGAGCTGATTTTATACCACCGGTCCAAGATGGAATTGAACCGTCTTTATTCGCTGCACGAACAGCTCCAAATGGAGTTAACTCTTTTTCTAATTTTGCCGCATCTTCATTACTGACTTTTGCCGATGCAGAAGCCGACGCTAATGCCACCGTAACCGCCATTGATACTAGCGTTACCTTTTTAAAGGTATTTTTTAAAATATTTCTCATGAAAATAGTCCTCATACAACCTTAAATTGAATACTTAATGTTAAAAGATACATAATCGCGATCTTCCATTTGATTGGTCGTGCCTACACCACCAAAGAAGCTGTTGTAGCTTAAGTCTGCTGACCAACGGCTTTGGTAATCGAAACCTAAACCAAGTGAGACTGACTTTCTATCTTCAACAAACAAAAATAAAGGATCCGGTGTTATACCGTTTACATCATGTGAAAACACAACTTTTGGTGAAACGTTTATGCCAGCAAATACATCGTTATAATCAAGTTTTGCTACAAAACGATATCCCCAAGCAAAGGCACTTGGAAATGGGTTTGTTTCAACACCATCTTGTAAAGCTAACTCCAACCCTTCTTTACCTGCAACACCACCGTTTCTTGCAGTACCAGGACCATTCAAGCGTAAAACGTCTTGATCCGGCATATCTTGAATATCAATGGCACCAACTTCTAGCAATGTTACCAATTGGCTGGCACCAAAACTTGGGCCCCAAAGGTGAGTTAACGTCATTTGTGCCTGTAACGTATCAGATAATATATATCCGTTTGCACGTTCCCCACCGGCAAATACTGGCATTTGTGAAATACCATCTAACTCTGTACGACCTAGATTATTCGCTAATTGTTGAGGCATAGCGGCGAATAACAACTCTACATCATCAATTTGTAAAGGTTCGTCTTGACGGTAAGTTATTTCACCCGCTACAGATGTTGTACCAACGGCAGTGTTAAAACTTAACGCGTAAAGCTTAATATCTTCAATATAATCAAGTTCTACACGTGAAAATGCTTTTAGATCAGTATAGTTATCATAGGTAATTTCTGTAGAAGCTAACATACCAACATCATGCGCTAAAGCTTCAGGAGTAAAATTTGCTGTTACACCAGAAAATACAGGACGACGACTATGGTAATTCATATGGTAGAAGCTAATTTCTGTATCATTTAGCTCTGGTAAATACCAAGATAGGCGTAAACCATATTGACCACCATCTTCAGGATCGTTTTCAGCTCCCTCTTCACGTAGCGTTAATTTAGTTGGGAAACCACCGACATAAGCACCACCGGCATCAGCCAATGCAAGGTTGCCGTTTAGAATTTGTGCTCTTAAGTCATTTAAATTAGTAATAAGTGAATCAAGATCCATATCTGGATTACTGGCAAAGTTCAATTGTACGTTATTGAATTGTCCACCATCACCAGCAAAGTCATTGGTTGAAAAGTAGCTTCCTGGGGCCGGTAATACCGTTTTTTCCCAGTTATATTGATAAAACATTTCAACGTTAAAGTTTTCAGTTACACCTAAAGATGCCCAAACAGCACCAAAAGGAATAAATGCTTCTTTTAGCTCTGAACCTGGGGCTTTAAGACGAGAGATATCAACAGGGTTAAGCTCACTGATACCGTGTGAAATAAGTGTACTTTCACCCCAGCTTATTACTTGCTGACCCACGCGAACAGAAAATGGCATTTCACCTAAGTTAAAATCACCATAAACAAAAGCATCTAAAACACGAACGTCACGACAAACTTGATCACGTGCTTCATCATCACGACAAGGATCATTGACTACACCTGAACTTGGGTTAGTCCAAGCTCTTTCGCCGTCGACCATTTCAAAGTCATAAAAATACATCGCTCGACCAAAAAAGCCTACGTTGTCATAACGAATGTCTAGATCGTGTGAACCTTTGATTAACTTAGAAAAGCTTTCACCTGAATCGTAATTAAGGTTGCCGTTATCGCCATTGGTTGAATAACCACCAGCGCCATCCCAAACTGTAGCAGCATTAGGATTTACATTGAGTATTGGATGATACTGACTAAAATCAAAGCCATTATTAATATTATTAGACTTACCGACATTATCATTCCAATTTCTATCTTCTACACGCCAGCTTGTGCCTGCAGAGAACGTAGAATCGAAACTGATATCGAAGTTCCCTAACTGAAAGTTTTTTGCCTGAACATTAGCACTAGCCAATGTAATTAAGGCGGCGGCAATGCTGACAGCAAGTGGCTTTTTGTAAAAGCCGTTGCGAAGGTTCTGTTTCATATCATTTCTCCCCAAATGTAATTCTGCATTTTTATTTTTATATCCATCTATCATGGTATAAAACAATAATTACATCATTTACATCATGTGGCAAGCGCTAAAACAACAGTTAAAGCCCTTTATATTAAAGACTTGAGTTAAGTCATCTGATGAGAATGAAAAGCCGTTTAAAACGCATGTTTTAAACGGCTAGTATTTGAGCTGCATTTATTAACTAGTGAACAGAAATAGTCTTCGACAAAGTAATTGTAACCCTGTACTTTTCACCTAGGATGGTCTGACCACTGTTTAAAGCAAAAACTCTAATCAAGATATTTTATCTAATGACAAAAATTTATTGTTGAGAGTTTGTAAACAAAAGTGCCCTTTTATACCTGTTCCTTTAAGATGCTTTCGCAAATGCATAGCTGGAAACTCAACTTTAACGCCCTGATCTGACATCACTACAATCGATTGAATTCGTCCTTGATAATAAGGTAAATACTCTTGATTAGTTATATTCAAGTAAAAGTAATACTTCATTCAGCTTTCCTATCACGCTAGTGCCGCATCAAGTTTTTCTTTTAAATCCTTAGAAAGTACTTCTTGCTTAGCTAACTGTTCAAGTTTAGCTTTTATCATAATTTGTCTGTCTTGATCAAAAGACTTAAATTGTATCAATGGTGTTATTAATCTAGACGCTACTTGCGGGTTTATATCGTTAAGTTTCATTAATTGTTCAATTAAAAATTGATATCCTCTACCTGAAGCACAATGAAAATAACGTGGGTTATTATTGACAAATGCACCAATAAGCGATCTCGCTCTATTAGGGTTTTTCAAACTAAATAACGGATGTGCAATAAGTTTCGATAAGTTGTCGAAAATAGAATCATCATTAACACTCGCTTGAATAGCAAACCACTTATCCATAACGAGTGTTGTGTCTTGCCATTTGCCTTCAAAATCTTTCATCATCTCATTAAGTTTTTCATGAGAGTTTTTTGCTGCACAACTAAGCGTAGCTAATGTATCTGTCATATTATTAGAACTTTGATACTGTTGAGTTACTATATGTCGGTGATCATTTAAACGAGTTAAGTAGCTTAAACATATATTTTTTAATGCGCGTTTTCCAATAGCTTTACCATCATTAGCATAGTCAGTTTGTATATTTTGTTGGTATTGCATTAACAACATAGGTGCTAGTTTATTGGCTATTTGATGCTGAATATTTTCAATGGCATTGAGTAAAGCTATCGGGTCAACTTCATCAATACTATCGGCTAATTCACTAAAACTCGGTAACGTTAACTGTTCAGCTTTAAAGGCCTCTGATATATCTGCATTTAAAATTTCAACAAATGCGCTATATAAAGTTTCAGGCAGCACTAACGCTGGATCATCTAATAACTGCATAATGTAAGTAGTTAGCAGCTTTTGCCCTGCATCCCAACGGCAAAACTCATCTGTTGCTCTTGTCATTATGATTTGCAGATCTTGATCCGATTGGCTAAAGGAAGCTTTAACTGGCGCTGAAAAACCGGTTAGCAAAGCTAAAACAGGCTTTTGACTATACCCTTTAAAGGTCCAAGATTGCTCTGTCTCAGTTAATTGCAATAAGGTAGATTGATTCTGCTCACCTTTAGCAGTAATTAATTCAATGCCAACGGGAATATGTAATGCAGGGTTTCCACCATTCGATTGTGCTAAAGTAAGCGTATATTCAGATGTTTTATCATCAAAGCATTCTTTTACATTAATTATGGGTGTTCCCGATTGCGTATACCAAAGTTTGAATTGCTTTAGATCAACCCCAGAAGCGTCTGCCATTGCATTGATAAAATCATCACATGTTACTGCCATACCATCGAAACGTTTAAAATATAGATCTATACCGGCTCTGAATTTATCAGCCCCTAACAAGGTATGTATCATACGAATAACTTCTGCACCTTTTTCATAAACCGTGAGTGTGTAAAAGTTATTCATTTCAATAACTTTTTCGGGTCTGATCGGGTGCGCCATTGGCCCTGCGTCTTCAGCAAATTGTAGCGAGCGTAATACACGAACATTTTGAATACGATTAACAGCAGCAGAATGCATGTCAGCACTAAATTGTTGATCTCTAAATACCGTTAAGCCCTCTTTTAGGCTTAATTGAAACCAATCGCGACAAGTAACTCGGTTACCTGTCCAGTTATGAAAATATTCATGTGCAATAACAGCTTCAACATTAAAGTAATCAACATCTGTTGCGCTAGTTTCATCAGCTAAAACAAATTTGCTGTTGAACACATTTAAACCTTTATTTTCCATTGCTCCCATGTTGAAAAAATCAACGGCAACTATCATGTATATATCAAGATCGTATTCGAGCCCGAAAGTATCTTCATCCCATTTCATTGAGTGCTTCAGCGATGCCATTGCATGATGTGCTTTATTTACATTGCCTTTATCGACAAATATCTCTAATGCAACATCACGCCCTGAGCTAGTAGTAAAATTGTCTTTTAAAATATCAAAATCACCAGCAACTAAAGCAAATAGATAGCAAGGCTTAGGAAATGGGTCATGCCATTGCACAAAGTGCTGACCAGAAGGTAAATCACCTTCAGCGATTTTATTACCATTGGATAATAAAAATGGAAACTTCTGTTTGTCTGCAATAACTTTAGTGGTAAACGTCGCCATAATATCTGGGCGATCCAAATAATAACTAATGCGTCTAAAACCTTCGGCTTCACATTGTGTGCAATAAGCATCGCCAGACTTAAATAGCCCTTCAAGTGCAGTGTTATCTACTGGGTTAATTTCTGTAATAATTTCTAACGTAAACTCGGCTTTGTCTACCACTATCGATAAACTGTTATCACTAAGTTGGTAATCATCAGTTGATAATATCTCATCGTCTATTGATACAGACAAAAGCGTTAAATGTTCACCATCAAGTACTAAGGGATCTTGGGTCGCTACCTTACGTGTCATCTTCATACGATTAGTAACACAGGTTTTCGTTTCGTCTAATTTAAAATCTAGCTCGACTGTAGAAATTGAAAAGTTTGATTCGCTATAGTCAGCTAAATATCTTGGGGCAAAATCGCTCATGTGTATCCTCAATAGATTGCATAGTTTACCTATTAGTAAATTACATTTTTAACAGGTAATAAAAAGCCTGTAATAAACAGGCTTTGTGAATATTTATTTATATTTAATATAAATTATGTGCTTGTTACTATTTTTTTAATTTTAAAGCCCAAATATGCATATGTCACGGCTAATATAGGGTTAATTAAGTTAAAGAAACAATAAAATATATAGTCATAAGAAGTTAATGCCATTGCGCCAAACATAAAAGCGCCACAGGTATTCCATGGGATTAAAGGAGATGTAATGGTACCTGAGTCCTCTAACGTTCGACTAAGTACAACTGGATGTAATCCTCGTTTTTTATACTCTTCTTTATACATTCTACCGGGCATTACAATTGCCATGTATTGATCAGCAGTAATTAAATTGGTACCAATACACGTTGCCACCGTACTTGCTATTAAACTGCCAATTGATTTAGCCTTAGCTAAAATTGTTTCGACAAACTTTTTCAGCATACCTAGGTGCTCTAAAATAGCACCAAAACTTAGCGCAGTAACAACAAGCCAAATGGTATTTAGCATACCTGACATACCGCCACGACTTAATAGTTGATCAATTTCACTATTACCGGTTTCTACAACTACACCATCAAAAAAAGCGGTCCAAACCACCATAATAATGGCTTTAGTTGACTCTACACCCTCTGCTGCCATCGCTGAAATTAATTCTTGTTGAAAAATTAATGCCCAAATGGCGCCAATAACTGCACCTATTGCAACGGCTGGAAATGCTGGCATTTTTTTATAGGCCATAACCAATAAAATAAATAAGGGGATTAAATTTAAAATTGAAATGTTGTATGTATTTTCAAGCGTGCTGGTTAATGACGCTATGCTGTCTGTGCTGCCAACTTCTGCTGAAGAGTGATTAAACCCTATAATAAGAAAAAGAATCAATGCAATAGTAATAGATGGGATAGTTGTCCAAAGCATATAACGAATATGTTCAAATAACTCACTACCTGCAACGGCGGGTGCTAAATTAGTGGTTTCTGATAAAGGTGAAAGCTTATCACCAAAGTAAGCACCTGAAATTACAGCACCGGCGGTTACTGATGTAGAGAGTTCAAATCCACCAGCAATACCTATAAATGCAACACCAACAGTTGCAGCCGTTGTCCAAGAACTACCTATGCTCATTGCAACAATACCGCACACTAAGCATGTTGCAGCATAAAACCAACTTGGGTCTATAATTTTTAACCCGTAATAAACCATGGTAGGCACTGTGCCAGATAATAACCAGGTACCAATTAATGAACCTACAGCTAATAAAATAAGTACTGCACCCAGAGATATTGATATGCCATGGATAATTGCCTTCTCCATAGCATGCCAGGTATGGCCATTTTTAAGCCCTATTACGGCAGCAACACCAGTAGCTAATAACAAGGCAATTTGGTTAGGTCCAGAAGATGAGCTATCACCAAAAAAAGTAACGCCGGCTATGAGTAAACAAATAAGCACAAAAATTGGAATTAAAGAATCCAACATAGACGGTGATCGAGTTGATTGAGGATCAGACATAGATAAATTTACACCTTATTATCTTGGTTATTATAGTGGTTAAATTATTTGTGCTAGTAAGATGCCGACTGTTGCCAAATAGTGCAAGTTTTTTCTAACAATTTATCGCTAACTAGCCCTTTGTTTATAAGGAAATTAAGAATAGTTATGCACCAATTATAAGTAAAAATATAGTAAAATTATCCTAAAATAAAAAAACCACCAGAAGGTGGTTTTAATATTCGCACATCTAAATCGCTATTTTTTTACTACTTTACCCAATGAGACCAAATCGAAGGTTATTTTAGCGGTTTCATCTAAAAATGGATCTAACTCTTCTAAATCATCTGGTAAATCATCTAAGTCAGTTACTTTTTCTTTGCCCATCAAGGTTAAACGTTCATTAGCTCGCGCTAATTGCTTAGCTTTGCGGTTCTCTTTTTTTTCTTTACGTTTAGCTAAATTTAGTGAAATAGTTTTATCATCTTTTTCTGCTTTATATTCTGCAATGTCAGAAAGCAAATAATTAAACTCTTTATTATTAGCAACACGCGAAGTGTGTAATGAACTTAAATAAGTAACGTCTTGGCTAATATCTTTAAGTTTATTGTAACGAGCTTGTGGAATTTGGTCCCAAGGTAGCGCATTCTCTTCTTTACTTTCACCCCAATCAGCTGGATCTATTGCTGATGGAAATTCAATATCCGGCAATACACCGCGATGTTGAGTGCTACCACCATTGATGCGATAGAATTTAGCAATAGTAAATTGGATACTACCAAAAGGGTTTTCATAAAGGTCATAAACACGGCCTAAACCACGATGTTGTTGAACCGTACCCTTACCAAAAGTATGCTCACCAACCACAACACCTCGACCATAATCTTGAATCGCGGCTGAGAATATTTCTGAGGCTGATGCGCTGTATCGGTCAACCATTACCGTTAATGGACCTTCGTAAAAACTAATACCATCTTTATCACTATTCACTTGTACGCGATTAGCACCATCACGTACCTGAACCACGGGGCCTTTATCAATAAATAAACCGGTTAGTAATGTCGCTTCTGTTAATGAACCGCCGCCGTTGCCACGTAGATCAACAATAATACCTGATACGTTTTCATCTTTAAGCTTAGCTATTTCTAATTTAACATCACGAGAAAGATTATTATAAAAACTTGGAATGGTGATAACACCTAATTTTTTAGTGTTTTCATCCGCTTCATTTTCAAAATACACTTCTGATTTAGCTGCACGGTCTTCAAGTTTAATCGTATCTCTAATGATTGAAACCATTTTAATCGTGCTATCGTCTTCAGACTCTTCGCCTAAAACTTGCAGTCTCACTTTAGTGCCTTTTGGGCCTTTAATAAGTTCTACAACATCATCTAAGCGCCAACCAATGACGTCGACAAACTCTTTATCATCTTGTGAAACACCCACTATGCGATCTTTAGGCTTTAATTCTTTAGACTTATCCGCAGGACCGCCAGATACAACACTTTGTATAACGGTATAATCTTCTTCTGCACGTAATACTGCACCTATGCCTTCTAAAGATAGATTCATTTCCATTTGGAATCTTTCAGCATTTCGTGGTGACAAGTAAGATGTATGCGGTTCAACTACACGAGCAAAGCTGTTCATCACAACTTGAAATACGTCTTCGCTTTCACTTTGCTTTAAACGTTTAATCGCATAACGGTAGCGTTTTCCTAGTACTTCTTGAATTTTTTCCCACTCTTTGCCGGCTAGCGTCAAATTTAGGGCGTCGTACTTTACTTTTTTGCGCCATAGTTCGTTAAGCTCATCAGTAGAAGTAGCCCATGGCGCGTCTTCACGATCAAAATTATAATATTCATCTAGTTCGAAATTAAAAGGCTTCTCGCCTTCTAATAAGCTTAAAGCATACTGATATCTTTCTAGTCGGCGTTGTAAGTTTAAGTTATATATTTCATAAGCAATATCAAGTTTTCCACGTGAAATTACCGTGTCAAATTCATCTCGATATTGCTCAAATGCCTTTACATCTGAGGCAAGAAATACATTACGAGCATAATCAAGCTGTTTAATGTAGCGTTCAAATATTTGCTCAGAGAGTAAGTTATCAACTTTTATTTGTTTGTAGTGTGCACGCGTAAATTGCGCCGTTATTCGCTTAGTAGATGTAGCGTGTTGACTTTCTGGCGCTAATACAGGTAAAGCTAAGTTGTCTTCTTTACTGTCAGCAAATATTGAAATGCTGGCAAGTGAGAACGATACCGCAACAGCTAAACGACAAAATTTATGCATTCACTTACTCCAAATTTATTCTGTAAAAATATTTTTAACTTGTGTTTTAACAACCATACC
>OJBZ01000029.1_pt1 | contig 104493 bp, 82 predicted proteins | sample 1591671 | NCBI WGS metagenome assembly OJBZ01 (sample SAMN05416850, study PRJEB24817) | seawater metagenome | isolation source: Sea water | place: Canada:Atlantic | collected 2013-07
CGTAAGGAGTCGTCGGCAGCGTCAGATGTGTATAAGAGACAGGTATCAGATTACTGATATTAACGACTTGCCAGCTATTAACGGCAGTGCTGGTTATACTCGCTCAGCACAGAATCGTACTGATCGAAACGCTAGTAGTAGCTACAGTGTCAACTTGGGTCTTGCCAATTATGAGCTCGACTTTTGGGGTAAAATCTCAAGCTTAAAAGATCAAGCATTGCAGAATTTCTTGGCGACGACAGCAGCCAAAGATGCGACCCAAATCAGCTTGATTAGTAATATTGCCCAAAGCTATGCCAATCTAAGCTACAGCTTAGCGCAATTAAAACTGGCTGAAGCCACGGTTGAGAGTCGTGAGCGTTCGCTCTTTATCGCGGATAAACGTTTTGAAGCAGGTATCGATCCTAAGCTACCTTCACTACAGTCTTCTGCCTCGTTAGAAAATGCTAAGCTTGCGGTATTACGTGCCCAGACCAGCGTTCTTCAGTCACGCAACGCATTGCAGTACTTGGTTGGTGGCGCTATTCCAAACGAGCTTATCCCAACACCTGCTGTCAGTAATATAACTAGCCAGCAGATATTCAATGCCGGTCTACCAAGTGAATTACTACGTTATCGTCCTGACGTGCTACAAGCAGAATATAACCTAAAAGCGGCTGGTGCGAATATCGAAGTGGCTCGTGCCTCTTACTTCCCTTCTATTAGCTTGACCAGTAGTGTGGGCGTCAGTAGCGGCAGCCTAAATGACTTGTTCAAAAATGGTGCCGTTGGCTGGTCGTTTGGACCTAGCATTAGCGTCCCTATCTTTGATGCAGGCCGTTTAGACGCCAATTACGATGTGGCTCAAATTGAACGTGAGCAAACGCTTGCTAGTTATGAGAGCTCTATTCAGACGGCATTCCGTGAAGTATCAGATGTACTTGCTACACGTGCAACACTTGGTGAGCAGTTAGAGGCGCAGTATCGTCTGCAGGATAATTTTGAGCAGACCTATCAGATAGCAGATGCGCGCTTTAAAGCAGGTATCTCGAACTATCTGGACGTACTTGACGCGCAGCGTTCACTGTTCTCTACTCAGCAAGGTATCCTAGATTTAGAGCTACAGAAAATCGTTAGCCAGATTGAGTTGTACCAAGCACTTGGTGGCGGTGCGAACCTTGATGTACCGTCTGTCATTCCTGTACCGCAGCACACCAACTTGGCGCAGATTGTCACTGGAACTGCTACTAGTGCAAAAACCAAAGCGACAAATGCCATTAAAGCAGCTGGTTCAGCGCGTGTGACTACCCCACAAGAAGCTGTCGCCATCAAGCAGTCGCAAGCGGTAGAAACGACTACTTTCAAACCGACTGCTATCGTCGATGTGAATGATGATGGTAAGAAAGATGCCGCTGTCGGTGTGGTCACTGAAGAGACTCGCTTCAATAACAATAGTGTTGAGCAAGTTCCTGTGACCCAGATTATTGAGCCTTAAATAACCCAGCCTTAATCTGATGACGCAGCTCTATCATCATATTGACAGTCGATAAGTACTATCAGCCCTACCGACTTAACGTGGTGGGGCTTTTTGCTTTTATTGACGTCTTTTGGTTATAGTAGGCTCACTTTATACAAGCTCTCTTTATTTATAGCCACTTATAAAGCAAAGGTTTTGATAAGCTGATTCTATAAAATATTGCTTATAGCGATATTATTTTAACTATGTAACATGATAACTATTAAAACAATCATAAGGAATTATTATGAGCTATACCTTTAACCGTCAATACCCCGCTACTCGCTTACGTCGTCTACGCTACAATGACAATGTACGCTCAATGATTCGTGAAGTAGAGCTGCATCCTAAGCACTTTATTGCCCCTGTCTTTGTATTAGAGGGTGAAAACCAGCGCGAAACCATTGCTAGTATGCCGGGCGTTGAACGTTTATCGATTGATTTGCTAATCAACTATGCCAAAGAGTTATTAGCAGAAGGTGTCACAACCATCGACCTTTTCCCTGTGATCGATAACGCTTTGAAAACACCAGATGGCAGAGCCGCTTATGACGAAAACGCCCTGACTGCACGTACGATAAAAGCAGTTAAAGACGCTGTGCCAGAGATGGTCGTTATGACTGATGTAGCCCTAGACCCTTATACCTCACATGGTCAAGATGGTCTACTTGATGACAGCGGTTACGTCATCAATGATGCAACTATCGAAGTATTGGTCAAGCAGGCGCTGGTACATGCGCGTGCTGGTGCAGATATCATCTCTCCTAGTGACATGATGGATGGCCGTATCAAGGCCATGCGTGATGCGTTTGAAGCAGAAGGTTTTGTGAATACGGCTATTATGGCCTACTCAGCCAAATATGCTTCTGCTTACTACGGTCCATTCCGTGATGCCGTTGGTAGTGCGGGCAACCTAAAAGGTGGCCATAAGAAACAGTATCAGATGGACTTTGGTAACCGTGCTGAGGCGCTACATGAAGTGGCTATGGATATCAATGAAGGCGCGGATATGGTCATGATCAAACCAGGTCAGCCTTATCTTGATTTGATTCGTGAAGTCAAAGATACCTTTGGCGTACCAACCTTTGCGTATCAAGTATCTGGCGAATATGCCATGCATATGGCAGCCATTCAAAACGGCTGGTTAAGTGATGCAGTGATTTTAGAGTCGCTGATTGGTTTCCGCCGTGCTGGTGCTGATGGTATCTTGACCTACTTTGCTCTAGAAGCGGCCCGCCAGCTAAACAATGCCTAATAGTAGTTAAAGCTACCTTTTATAATGTAAAAACCCCAGCTACCTATTAGTAGCTGGGGGTTTTTTATGCGGTTACTCTATTAAAATAAAACTATAGACGTGCACGGTCATGTGGTTCATTAAAATCAAGCACTGGGCCAGCAGGGACAATACGCGTGGGATTGATATTGGCATGACTGGTGTAATAATGCTGCTTGATATGATCCATATTTACCGTATCTGCAATGCCAGGTACCTGATATAAGTCACGCAGATAGCCCCAAAGGTTTGGATAGTCAACGATACGGCGCAGATTGCATTTAAAGTGTCCAACATAGACCGCATCGAAACGAACCAACGTCGTAAACAGTCGCCAATCTGCCTCAGTTATGGTGCTACCTGTTAGATAACGCTGATGTGCTAAGCGCGTCTCAAGTGTATCTAATGCCGCAAACAGCTCAATCACGGCCTCTTCGTAAGCCTCTTGTGTGGTAGAGAATCCTGTTTTGTACACGCCATTGTTGATAGTTGAATAGACAAAGGTATTGATATCATCAATTTCTTGTAATAACTCTGCTGGCACAAAATTACCTGCTAGTGCCCCAACCTTATCAAAAGCAGAGTTAAACATGCGAATAATCTCAGATGACTCATTACTCACGATTGTGTTTGTTTTTTTATCCCATAAGATAGGTACGGTGACACGGCCTGTATAGTCTGGCTTGGCCTTGGTATACAGCTCATAGGCATAGTCTGCATTGACAACTGGATCAGCAATGACGCCTGCACCTTCTGCAAACGTCCAACCATACTCACCCATATATGGATGTACTACAGATATCGGAATGATGTCTTCTAAGCCTTTAAGCTTGCGGTAGATTAAGGTACGGTGTGCCCAAGGACAGGCTAGCGACACGTATAGATGATAGCGGTCAGGTTCGGCTTTAAAGCCCTCAATACCTGTTGGCCCTGCGCTACCATCTACCGTTACCCAGTTTCTAAAACCAGCATCTTCACGCTGAAAGCGGCCGCCACTCTCTTTTGTCTCATACCACTTGTCTTGCCACTGCCCATCTACCAAGAGACCCATGTTATTCTCCAACTGTTTTTAATATTCGTTTAACGCTTACTCAGCATGACTGACTTGAAGCCATTATTATCATGACAATTACGTTGTTTAGAGAGATATCATATCAGTTATAAGGGTTTAATCATTAGCGTTAACCTGTTTATTAACAATAAAAACTAACCATATTAAATTCAATATTTAGTAAATATACACAAAAATATATCTAAATAACTAATATAAGCCTGAATAGCAGATATTATGGTAATAAAAAGAGGTTTATGCTAAAAAAGACTTGCAAAGTCTGGGAAACTTGCTAAAATGCTCAACCTAAATAGGCGTATAGCTCAGTTGGTTAGAGCGCTACCTTGACATGGTAGAGGTCGTTGGTTCGAATCCGATTACGCCTACCAGATTCGAAAAGCCCCAATCTTAAGATTGGGGCTTTTTTTTGTCCGTGAAATATGGGCTGTAGCGGAAAAGGAAACTATACGTCGATCCAAACTACCTCTTTTCTCACTTTCAGCAAACATCATCAAAAAACGTGTGTGCCCAAATTGTGCCTAAGTTGCGCCTGCTATCTATTTCGCCTTTCTTTCAGAGTAGCACTTTTGACCTCTACCCTAAACTATCTAAAGCACTCTCAAACTTAATTTACTTTTCTTTATCTAGCGACTCGTTAGGTACATAAGTAAATAAATCACCTACTTCAATATCTAGTGCCTCACAAATTTTATCCATAGTGTCAAAATCTATTCTTGAAGTCTGTTCGTTATAGATCTTGTGCACTGTCGACTTACTAATTCCTGTCATCCTTATTAGATCTGCCACCTTCATACGTCGTTCAGCTAGTAGCACTGGTAAATTACATAAAATCATTAATAATTCCTTAATAGACTAAAAAAGTACTTGCATCGACTAACGATAGTTAGTAAAGTACTTCTATCGAATAACAAATTACTTTTATAAAAATATTTGTTATCTCGATAAAACAACCTAGTTATTTAATTGGCTTACAAGGAACATATTATGTCACATACCTACCTAACTACCCAAGAGCTTTCTGAGCTCATCAAATATAACCCTCGTACTATTCGTAATGAGCTCAAAGATAGCGTGCTTATCGAGGGTATTCATTATATACGCCCGTTCGGTGGTCGTAAAATTTTGTACATTTGGGAAGAGATTGAAAAAGATATGCGCACTGGCATCGCCGGTAGCATCAACGCCATGGCACTACAATAAGGAGGAATAGGATGGCTAGTATTAGAACCCGTAGAGGGAGCAATATGCTATTTGTCGATTTTTATTACATGGGTATACGCTGTCGGGAGACGACAAACCTAACAGACACACCAGCAAATCGCAAGAAGCTTGAAAAAGTGATTGAGAAGATGGAAGCAGAAATCATCTTAGGGCTGTTCAACTACGCTAAGTACTTTCCAAAAAGCGATAAAGCGGCACAGATGGTAGCGTTAAACGATCGCAAGGAATGCATTAGTACCGATACGCCTTCTTTTGAACAGTTTGCAAAATTATGGTTTTCTGAAAAAGAAATTGAATGGCGTGATACTTACAAGCGCAAAATAAAGGAGATTATTGATATGTACTTGATTGCTAAGTTTGGGACTAAACCCATTCATCTCATAAAAAAGACAGATGTATTAGCCTTCCGTTCATCGCTCGCCAAAGTAACGTACGGAAAAGCTAACAAACATCTGTCAGCGGCACGCATCAATTCGATCATGGTACCTTTAGGTATGATACTAAAAGAAGCGGCTAAACGCTATAAATTTGATAATCCTTACTACGATATCAATGCGCTCAAACAGCCCAAAACGGATATTCAACCATTCACACTGAATGAGGTTTGGACGTTTATTAATGGTGTAAGAGCAGACTATCGCAATTATTATCTGGTACGTTTTTTCACAGGTATGCGTACGAGTGAAATTGATGGATTGACTTGGGAGAACATTGACTTTAATCGACGTGAGATTGTGATCAAACAAGCTTATGTCAAAGGCAAGATTGTTCCTCCTAAGACTCAAGAGTCTTACCGTGCGATTCAAATGTCACCTTGGGTCTATGATGCTCTGAAGGAACAGCAGGCCATCACTTATAAGCGATCTGATTATGTGTTTTGCGCACATACCGGTGAACCACTAGATTATAACAACGTGAATAAGCGTGTTTGGCACCCTACTCTTAAAATTTTAGGTCTGAAGAAGCGCAATGCTTATCAGACTCGTCATACTGCAGCAACGCTATGGTTGGCTGCTGGCGAAAGTCCTGAGTGGATTGCCAGTCAAATGGGACACTCTACGACCAAGATGCTATTCAACACGTATAGCCGTTACGTACCGAATATGACTCGGCAGGATGGTAGTGCATTTGAAGCATTGGTCAATCGCAGTCAGATTGCTCAAGTATCTACCGATAAGGGGCCTCACAATGAAAATGATTGATTACGATAAGCTGCATGCGACGTTTAAACCTAGTGGCTATATCAGTAATGGTGCAGATAATATTGCTAACTACCTTATCTGTGAGCTCTGTATTCAGTCGGGTACTGGTTTGGCTAGGTTCCTGAGTATTGATAGCTGCTTTGATAATTATATGGCGCTGCGCATATGGGTTCAGACGCGCTTAGATGTCAATCCTGACTATGTCGTTGATGATATGTGTAGTCAGCTACAGAGTGAGCTTTACGAGCTACTACCTCAAACTGGCTATGGATACTGAGGAGAATGTTATGAGTTTGAACTTCGTCTTTGATTCAGCTCTAGAGGATGCAGCAAAGCGTTTGTGCCATGAATATTGGTCCTATGTGTCGCCCAGCAATTATATAGCGCATTTGGAACTGCTTTGTCACGACCACAACATAGAGTTTGATGAATTGTTTGCTACGCTTGCAAAATGTCAGGTTTATTTAGATGACGTACACTGTGAGTACTGTGGTCGTCCCTATCAACTAGATGTCCCAGCAGATGTACCTTATGCAAGGAGGTTAAATTCTTGGTTTTGTGATGGGTGTATTAGCTTTTCTGGTGGACAGCTTATTGTAGGTAGATAGGTTTTTGGAGATAATTTATTGCCAGATGACTTGGGTTGTCTGGTTTTTTATTGCCTATCAAATTCTTTGCGACAACAACTGTCGCAAATGTTTTATTTCTGTGTTGTTACCCTTAACAAATTAGGCTATTGTTTATTCAATAAATTAAAAACTCTTGTTTGGATTTTAAATCATGGAAGATATAAAAATTCAAAAAAAATCAATCAAATACTGATGGACAAAAACTTATTGCATATGTGCGTAAGAGTGAGAATGTGGAGCGGCTTATTCATAATTTGTTTTAATATTGCGAAGAAGTAGGCAGAATAGTAAGCTTCAGATCCCAATTGTAGGTGCTGGTATCGAAGATGATTTTCATGCTATACAAGTGGATAGTCAATTGGCTAATCGCTTTCAAGTAGAAGTACTACAACGCTGGAAAATAAATACATCTGCCAATAAGAAAGACTTTGCTCGACTCATTGCATCTATCGAACAAAGCTTAATTCTACCAGAAGCTTCCTACCTTTATAAAAAGCCATACCTTGATCAGATTCACTATTTAAGTGAGGGTCTGATTGGTGAGGCATTCCAAGTACTAAGGCAGCTGGCTATATTTTCTATTAGGAATGATGAACCTTCTATTAATCAGGATACATTTGAGTCATTAAAACTATTGCCGCCTTCAAGCAGACGTAACCTGCTGAACCGACTAAGATGAAAAAAAGTATCAGGGTCTAGAACTATCTTATAAGTTGCAATTGCTTCCAATATGCAAGGATGAGCTTATAAGGTCTTGGTTGGTTCGTAACGCACTATTTTTCAACATGAAGCCATCACAGTTATCCACTATAATTTTTCAAAATACTGATATTTGGAAGTCAGATATTGATGTTCAGCTCTCTAAGAAAAGCGTTCGATCATTTCTGAATGCTATTGAAATAAAAGAAGAAGGCTTACTAAGAAACTTGCTACCTTCAAAATACGAACACTTTTACCCTCATTTGAATGAATCTAAACAAGTAAAATGGTTATTACAGATTGGTGTTCACCAAAGAGGGAAAAAGAACAGTTTACAGTACTGTCCAGCTTGTATTGCTTTAGACAAAGTGCCTTACTTTAGAGCTTACTGGCGTTTAGGGTTTCTTACAGCTTGCCATATTCATGACATATGCTTTTTAGATAGCTGCACTAACTGTAATTCCCCAATAGACTTAGTTCGCTACAATAAGACTGATAGTATCTCTTTCGAGCCACTAGATTACTTGAAGTGTAATCAGTGTTCTCTTGATTTAAGAGAAGCACCACGAATAAAGCCTAGTCATTATGAACTTGAAGCTAATAAAGAACACTTCAAGTTGTTAGTCGGAGAGCACGGTAGTATAGGTAACTTAACTTTCAACTATTCACACATATACTATGACGGTCTCAGACGAGTCATGTCGTTCATCCTATGCAGTAAAAAAGGGATAGATATGTTTGAATATGTGGTCCATGAACATGGTTTCGATTATGAATATATTGAAAGTAGAGTAAAGGTTTCGCGTCATTCTGAGCCTGAACACCTACCTATTAATATAAGAAAAATTGGTATTATATTCTCATATTATATGATGAAAGACTGGCCTATAAGCTTCATCAGAATATGTAAGAGGTTTGGAGTCACTAAACGGTTTATATATTCCCTGCATATCAACTATCCCTTCTGGCTTCAAAAAGTTATAGACTTAGAATTAAATTAGTAAGTAGATTTTGGAGTCACAAGAATATTTTAATCTAAAGCTCTTTGAATACATTAATAAAGTCTTTAGCTACATTCCACCCTGTAATATAGACCCCTATTTCATGATAAGTTTCTAAAGGCTTTTCAGACGTCATTCCAGATAACCAATTTAAACTAGTGATTAATAAATGGTTATTATCCCACGCTAGTACCTTAGCATGACTATTTGAGTGATGTGATCCTAGTTGAAAAGAAGAGTCTATTGATTCGAGATACTCACGTATTTCAGTAACTTCAGAAGATAATATATGGCTAGAATTATTACAATAGTAATAATATTTGAATGCCTTACTATTTTTCAATACATCAAATATGGGTCTAATCGGTGTAGTATTAATATAGTCACTTATGATGTATATTCTAGTTTTTGCTTTCGCTGCAAAGTCAATGTAGCTCTGATGCTGATTTTTAGATACTAGGCTTAATTCTAACTTTTTGTCATTAGGAATATTAGTTTCTTCATCTGTTAAAAATATACTATCTGAAATATTTCTTAGTTCTTTACGTACATTACTTGAAAAATTACTTTTTCCACAACAAATATTAGCTGCAATGTCTATAAAATGTTTTGTGAATCTTTCATCATATACGATTATAGAAGCTTCAAATCTATGGAACTGTGTAAAAAGGAAGTTACATGAACTGACCATTACACACATGCCTTTATTTTTGTGCTTAGTAATTATAAATTTGGAGTGAGAATCAGTACGTCTGAAATCATTATAGTTAATGATATTTAATAAGCCTTCGTTATTGCATATAGTGTTGAATTCACGCAGATATTGTTCGATATACCTGTCTTCATTGACAGACTTATCAAAATCTTCATCTACTTCACTAGCATTACTCTTACCCCATAGAATATAGATCTGAACTCCTCGTTCCAGTGCTTTTCTAAATTCTTTGAAATACTCAGTATAATCATCACCATTTAAGATACACCACTTACCAATGAATGTTGAGTGGATTACTAAGAAATCTACAGATGACTCAATTAGATCTAAAAAATGTAATTTTGTATCATTACCGCCGTAAACAAAATCAACGTTTTGCCTATCAACAGCTACCTTAAACTCATAAGTTTCTTCATTAATTTTCACAGTAGTACTTGAAGATACTGTACCATCATGATCCTGTGGAAGCGTATTTCTTATCACTTTGATCAATTCGTTGTTAAGGTTTTCTATTTTACTGTCATCAATAACTCTTGCTTCTTTGTGACCCTCTACATAGAGCATATCTAAAAGTAAATATTTTTTACTACTTAATGTATAAACAGCTTGATCATGTATTTTATCGACCTTCTCACCGTCATAAGTTACAACATCCTCCATCTTCTCGTAATCTGGGTATATTTTTGTAAGATCAGTTGGTAACGCTATCAAATTATCATTGCTTTTATTCAATTCACTAAGATATCTTTCCTGCGTTACTAAGGAAGAGGAAAAGTCTTTGATACTATAATAGTTGCCAAGGTGATCAACAAAAATATCTCTTCTACTCTCATACCTTCTATCTTTACTAGGAAGTTCATGGTTTGAAAGACTTAAAGAATGGGCTATTCTACCTAACTCAGTTATTCTAAATACATAATTTTCATTGGATGTAGCAATATCAATCCATCCAATCTTACACATTGGGAGAAGCGTTTGAATTACAACTCTAGACTCCAAGTTGGAAAAGTTACTAAGCTCATGAGCAGTCATCTCACGATTATCAAGCTCTTTTAAAAATAGATAATCAACAATAGACCAACCAATTTTTCTAGTTATGCTGAAGAGATAGTCATTACTTAAAAATGGTACAGCAACTACATATCTAATGTCGTTGCTTCTTTTTTTGTTCTTCCTTGAATTGTTACTCATTATATTCCTAAAAAAGAGTTTGCTTGAATAAAGTTTGCGTTTTTAAAATTCTTATCATCTATCGATAATGTATTATCTTTCATCAGTTCAAAATCACTCTTAAACATACTCACGAAACTATCTAAGAAGTCTTTATCAGATTCACTTAAGTAACCTCTTCCATTATTCTGTTCTTTGGTTTCAAGATCTTGCCACTTCTCAAATAAACCGAAGCACCCTATGATTATCATCTTATATTTAGCTCTACTGAGTAGAACATTCATCCTACGCAAGTCAGTCAAAAAGCCCAATGCAGACGTTATTGGTTGATGACTATTATGTCTGACCAAACTAATTACAATTACATCTGCCTGATCACCTTGAAAAGAATCTACGGTCTTGGCTAGATCTTGACCTTTTAAACTTCCTGAAAAACAGCTATTGATTTTATTAATTTCAATCTTCTTATTGATCATATTAACCTGATCTTTGTATGGACTTAATACTGTGATGGAATAGTTTTTATTATTGCAGCTATAAATTTTTGTTATAACTTCCTTCACAATATCAATTTCAGCTTTGTTTATATTATTATTTTCAAGTTGTTTGATACCCAACTTGCTATTTTTATCTGGAATATTTACCCAAAGTACAGCATTATCTTTGTTTAACCCTCTAAGTTCAGAATCTTTAAATTCAAACGGAGTAACTTCCTTATAATGACGTGCTTTGTCTTTATCGTCTTTTAATTTTCCTTCGTATACTGTATTTGAAATAATTCTAGATATTTCAGGATGCATTCTATGTTGAATATCAATTAAGCTACCAAAGCTATCTTGATCTCTATTTCTGATACTTTCCGCGCTTCGACATAAATTCTTAAATAATGAGAAATACTTATCTAAATTTTTCAAATAAACTGTATTAGACTGTTTATAAAGGCTCTTAGAATCTAAGTCAAGATCATATATAATTGCTTTTCTAAAGCCTACATTTTGAAGTTGATCTAAGATTAAATGCATATCAAACTTTTTGGGATTTTGTATAATTCTTTGTATATGTTGCTCAGAAAAAGCTGGAAGCTGACGATAATCACCGATTAAAACTCTTTTGGTAGAGACCATCATAGGTGATACAAGCTCTATCCCAGACGATTTTCCACACTCTTCCATTATAGAGACATCAAAGTTAATATCGTTTGTCACTAATCTTTCCATTAAACCTGAATTAGAAGTTGTAAATACTAAATTAGCAGCACGTAAAACACTATTAAAAAATTGAAAGTCAGGATTCTTTAAAAACCTATCTAGCTTGTCTCTTATGCCATCTTCAGAATAATATTTTCTAAACATATCACTATTCTTGAACTTTTCTGCATAAGGCATTGTAACTCTTTGGGAATTGCTTACACCCATTGGCTGATGTTCTTTATTTTTATCTTTAACAAAGTCAGATACAATAGTCAAATCATCCAGAAATGGCTGTTCACTCAGTTTTTTCATTACTTCATCGTAAAGAATGCCTACTGTTGCATGACTTTGTGCTGATAAAAGAATCTTCGCACTATTTTCATTATTAAATAGATAATCAACATAAGTTGTAATTAGGTGAGTTTTACCTACGCCTGGTGGACCCTCAATATAATAATATGGCTGGGTTTTTAATAGAGATTTAAAAACTTCCTGTTTGGATGAATCTAATAATTTGAGAGAACTTTCTGAATCAAAATTCTGAGAGGTAATTGTGTAATTACTGCTACTAGCTGGATTAGCTAGACTTGAAACTAATGAACCCTGATCTAACAATGAATAAAAAATCTTAATTCTACGACTGTTCTGAGCACTTTGTCCTTTAAGTGATTCAGGATAAATCAGAACTACGTCTTTACCTATAAAATTTATACTACGCTCTAAGGGCTCTTTTGATGAGAAAATAAGACTTGATCCATTTTTTCCAGCATACTGAATGGCTATTCTTTCATTTCTCTCAATCTCTTCTTTTGGCTTATCAGCAGGCTCTACAATCCAATCTTCTACAGATTTCTGAAGATGTAATTCAAATCGAAGGTAAGGCGACTTTAGATTTAAAATCTCTGACAATTTATTGTTAGTTAAATTATCCTCTTTTTTATATTCAAGCCTATAGTAAAAACATCCAGAGTCGATAAAAAACTTCTCATTACTATGTAATTCATTATCATTTATTCTTTCTAAACTTACTCTAAATTTATCGGTTTCAGAAAATGCCACTTCAATCGCAAAGGATAAAAGCAAACCCTGAAGACATTCTAGTTCAAAATCTTTATATCTATTTTCTTTATTGAATTGGATAAGTTTTATTTTCCAAGAGTTTTCTTCAGTAAAACTCGCATCTCTCATTAGTTTACGTGTATTGGATGTAACTTTTAAACTACCTTGAACCTCAACTGATTCTTTATAGTTTAATGAATCAGGTATAGTGTCATATATTTCACCTATAGACGATATATACCAGTCATCTAAACTCTTATCTTTGTACTCTTTTATTTTGTATAAAAGGTTATTTCCTTTTAGTATAAATACATTAGTGTTACCCAAACTAAATATTTCGAACGATTTGACAGATAAGTCCGATCTAATAATATTAACTATATCAGAAGATGTAATATTCTCTGCATCAAAATCATGAGTTAGATTTTCTAAAATATGTTTTTTTAAAACCTTCTCTATATATCTAAATGCATTAGAGTCAATTTTTGGTAAAGTTAAATAGAAATTTGGTGATGAAGAATTCCCTACTCTCGATAAATCATCAATAGCACCTTTTATAATTCCTTTTAGAAAAGTTTTATCTACTAGTCTAGTGTGATCAATAGATTTACCATTTACTAAATAATCTAATGCTTGTATTTCTTTTGTTGACAGTCTAACATCTTCTATAGAGTCATTTATGCATAATATATCATTTATCAATCTTGCTAAATCTACCCAGTCCTGCTGAACTGTATATATATTTTTATCGGTATTCTCTGTAAAGATAGGCGTATTAATCTTATTAAAGTCTAAAGATTTTTCAAACCCTCCTAGCGTAAATCTTTCTGTATCATCTATATCTTCATTATCATCGTAAATTACGCTCTTAATACTTATATTACGATGAATTATATCCTGACTATGAAGTATAGCTATTGCGTCTACTAATCTTAGTACGTTTTTCCATAAAAGCATTCTACTAGAGATTGATGAAATTCTATTCTTATTTAACCAATGCTTTCTAGTTTTTGAAAAAAGTTTTATTCTATCTTCGGGTGTTTCAATCGATGATAAAAAAGAATTTAAATTAATAGCTGATTCGCTACTTTTGTATATTAAACAATAGTTTCCTTCATCATCTATAAAGCTATCATGGATTATTTCAAGATATTTTTTAGCATTGGTCACAGATCTAAGCTTGTTTAACTGTCGAGTTTCATTAAGCCATATTTCTTTCGCTACATTATTTCTCACTGAGTCTTTCGTTTCGAAAAGTTTAAGCTTAAAGACATTTTCTCCATCTATATACCTTAAGACACGAAAAGAGTTAATATCTGACTCCTCTTCAATAAGCTCGCTATCTTCAAATCTATCTATAAACGCCATCTTGTTTTATCCAATATACATTTTTAGAAGCACATTAAGTTGTCTGCTTAAGCTTGCCTTGTAAACTATTTGAAAAATTTTAGTTCTTATTTACTCATCAATTCATAACTCGTTTAATGAGCCATTTTAGAGTTAACATGCCTAGTAGTATTAAGTACCCAAACCACCAGTAACCTTGTATGGTATTGATAACTATTAAAGGCGCTTGCTCGATAGCTCCAATACTACTATTCACATTGGAGATGTGTCTTCTTGCTATGAGATCAAGCACAAAGTATCCAACTAAAGCGGTAACAGTAAATATCATTACTGCCATCAAGAACTTTTCATCAATTTTTCGCATGATACTTCACCTCAGTCCTTCTTGTTTGGTAAATAGTTAGTAGACTACAACCACTTAGATTTAAAACAAAGCCAAAGTGTTGCAATCGAGATTGCTAGCATCAGAAATATAAAAAATACAGCAATATAATTACTAATCACTTATGAAAATAGATAATTGTGCACTTATTATAAATTACTAGAAGCTTTTAGTCATTTCATATATTTTATTAATGATTCTATCTTTGATAGAATCATTAACGCTCGTATGATTCAATCTATTAACTATTTCAAATTTGGATTTTAAGATTTTTCCAATTCCCTTACCTTTATTCTTGCTGATTTTATCGATAATTTTCTCTAACTCAGTTTCACTTATACTCAATGCATATTTAGGAATAGTAAATAGATATAACCCGTATGTTCTACCTTCTTTAGGTTCAATATCTAAGCAGTACACAGTAAAATTGTCTGTATCATCTATGATTTCTACTTTCAACAATAGTCCTCTTCTGTTTCTAGAGGAAATCATAGACCATTTGATTCCTTTGAAAGAGAATTCACCGTAGGGTTCAGCTGCATTTATTCTATTTGTAGGTAATGCCTTGATTCTCCAGTCGTCCTGCTCTAACTCAATTTCATGAAATATCGTAGAAATATCAGTGAATGACTTAATTTCAGCTGCATCTTTATTAGTTTCAAGCTGAACAGGACTAATTGTATTATCTTGACTGTAGTTCTCTTCTCCTGAAGAACCTTGATTTATTTCATGGTTTTTTTGAATCTGCTCTAGTTGGGTAATGCCGACAGCGTTATAGATCAACTCTTCGCTGTTTCCTTTTTCTTGTTTCTTCTTTACTGGTAACTCATCGAGAAACGGAAAGAGTCCTTCTTGACGAACGTCAATTCTTAATTCAGTCTCTTCTGCGTTGGGAGGACTATCAATCATCAAATCTATGTCCTCTTGCTCAACTGAACTTTGTTCTTTTGGTATTCTGACCTCATATTCCTCCCTATCACGATCTGGGAAAGTCTCAGCACTAATAATATCTAACTTATTAAATGGCCAAGAATGATGACAGGTCTGTATTTTTCGGATTAGAAAATATTTATGAATACTATCTTCTTTACTTACGTAGTGACCTATGACTTCAAGCTTTGATCCATCCACAAAAGGTAGGTTCGTTGTTAAAGGTAGTTCAGTAACATTGTCATAGTAACCACCAATTTTTGATTTTTTTAAGTACCTATAAGCATGGCTGTAAACTTCCCGCATGGCATTCATTGCCTCATCGTCTAGTAAACCTCTTGCTAAGAATGGAACATCACTATCAAGAAAATGCCTACTATTTAATTTTATCGAACATATATCTTTAATGTCTTCTATACTTCCTATCAATGTAACTAATTCAGCAATTAAGTCTTCACTGAATAAACGACGAATAAAGTATTTAGAAGCGGCAAAATAATGTCTGATAATTTCAGAATGGGGTATTAGAACCGTGACGGATTCGCCTTTGAGAGTAGAGTTAGGTATACATAGTAAAGATAAATTATTGTTGTTCTTAAGAAATTTAAACTGCGCAGAGCCGTCTAACTCATTTATCATTTCTTTGTAACTAGTGTCTTCTCTTTCATCACCTAATTCGATAGTTTCAGCTTCCTTAGGCTCAGATACTTGAGTGGCGGTAGGATGGTTATGTAAACACTACTTACCTCGACTAACCACTTATTACTTAGATTGTTGTACGAAGCTTTATTTAATTTTAACATTCAAGTATTTGAGCTAGTATAAGACGCTACTTGGAATTTTCCAAATTATGGAACGCTATTTGATTTTTAACTGTTCATCACTGATCATCATTATATGTATAAAAAATCGTAATAACGGCGAGTACTTCCATCTGCCTTGGTTGTCCCTGACATCAGGGCTTACGATCCCAATCTGAACCGTGGTCATACTTTCTTTATAGTGGATTTTTATACCTTCAGCTTCCTCATTGAGGTATTCGGCAAGTAGACATCTATTGCTAGTAATAAGCCAATTTTTTGCTGGCAGTAAATGTGTCGCTACAGTTATAAAACGTAGCAACTCATTATTTTTGCTTCTCTTAAATGATATTGAAGAATTGGTAGTAGTTAAGCTTTGACTACAGATATTGGTAAACCACTGCCAATCATTTGAATTATGGTCACGTAGTTTGCGAGCGCTATATTGCAAAATTGATAACATTCTAAAATCGCTTTGATGCTGCAAACTTAGTGGACTAAAAAATATCTTATCCGTTTCTCTTACTTTTACAAATCTTGGTCGACTGTGTTTAGTCATTAATGTACTAACCTGATATGCTCTCTTTATCAAAATCTCGGCATCATCTTCACTTATTTGAGCCAAGTGTGCTGCTTCTTTCAGCGATGATAATGTATCAGATCCGTTTAAGAAAAGCTCAAGCTTATTAATACCATAACGCATAAATAGATCAGCTTTTTTATTGGATAGCTGATAATCCAATGGTTGCTCTTCAGAATTTTGAATAGTAAAATTCGGTGACTTTCTTATCTTTTTTATAGTGTTTTTGAAAAGTAATTTACGGATACTGGTTAACACTAATTGATTACCCTCAATTAAAGCTGCGTTTTCTGCAAGCTTCTTATTAGTTATGCTTGTAATATTGTTTACCGTCTTTAGTGATAGGCATATCTTTGCAAAGCTCAGCTCATAAGTCGCCATTAGAGTTGCAATATGATTGTAATATTCAAAACTACGTTTTGGTGATAGGTGACCCATTACCCCAGACAGAGCATACCAACTATCAGAACCTTCAGTCTGTATACCTAACAAACCATTCTTAATATGTAATATATCATCTTCATTATAGTCTGTTAGTGCCTGTATTAGATCCTGCCTGCCATTCAGTACTAAAGAAAGATTACTGACAGCAGTATGTCTGAATGCGTGAAAAGTAAAATTGCATAATTCGTCTGATACGGATATGTCTGTCAATACTTTTTTAAGCAATTGTAGTGGGACATGATCGTCAATCGGCTGATGAGCACTTGATAACGTAAAGATAAATTTATTAGAGTTACTGCCTATATTGCTTTCTACAAAATTAATGAAAAATTCGAGTTCTTGTGGCTTTAGTAGTGCAAATATAGCTATCCTTCTGATACTCCCCTGAGTCTTGGTAGATCGATATTTATTAGGACGCACAATGATAGAGGGCTGACCATGAGACAAGCCTTCTATATCTATATAACGTAGACCTAACAACTCCTTCTTACGCATACCAGTTCGATATACCAATATGAACAGTAACGCGAACATCTCCCTTTCCAAAACATCGACGGATTTGAGTATTTGTCTGATAATGGCATGGTACGCTTGTGGTGGAATAAGCTCGGAGCGGACACGACGTTTATTTTTCGCCTGTTCGATAATTACTGAAGCTAATTTAAACTCCTTGACCGCGAAGTTATGCATTTTTTGAAATAATCTAGCCGAATAGCTAAGATCTGTTACTTTTCGTTCGAATTCTTTATATTCAAAGATATCATCATACATCTCTTCAAAATCTTCTGATGTCCAATTTTTTAATGCCTGGCCTTCTGTAAAGTAGAGCCACTCATAACCTATATTTTTAACATAATGTATGATAGAGGTGTCACTAAGTGGTCTTTTTTGGCTCAATAGACTCAGAACCCATTGAATGATAATTTTTTCATTCATAGCATTGTACTGCTTATATCTTTTTCTTACTCTTTGAATCAATGTTGGAGGAGTATAAGCAAGCTTTTTATTCTTATTTCTTTCATGTACCTTAAAGTCTTTAGCTAAGGTTTGTATTAGATCTGACTTACGAACGAGGGTTTTGCAGGTACTATATTTTTCTTGAGTATTAATAATGGCGTTTGTAGACTTGATTTTAAGTTTTAATATCCCGCTTAAATCATACTGAGCGGGCGTACTACTATTCTTATACTGTCTACTCAAATATCCTTCAAAATCTGTAGTACTCAATCCGGTATGGTTGTGTTTGCCTCGTAGGATAGATGCTGAAGCTTGATCTATAACTACTTTGTCTAACATCTCCCAATAGTAGCTTGCATTCACTAGTAACTTGCTAAGTGTCGTTAGCTCTATAGATAGAGGTTTCAATATGGGCAATAACACTTTGAAAATATAGTTTTTGATTTGCTTTTGAGAGTATTGTCTTAAAGGACTTTGAATATTTTTAGTACTACTTTGAGCGTTATATCGTATTAGCCAACATTGGCTAACCAAATCGACAATGATTTGTTTAGTATTATAAAGGCCATTACAACCCTCCATACGTTCATTGCCGTAACTCCCTGACTTGTATCGAATAGACAAATAAACTCGCTCATTTATGAATGGACGAGCTTGACCATCTATAAGTGCTTTCAGCCAACCAGCTAACAAATCAGGATCATTGATACCTCCATATATGATACCTGAATATAATAGCCATCCTAAAACCTCATCATGGCTATACTTGGCGGTACGTTCCCAATGCGCGTTTACCGCATTAATGATTTTAGTTAATTTTTTTCCTTCCGTAACCCAGTTTGTACTAATAACTAAAGGATTTAGCTTTGCTTTTTTTGGTGGTATCAACGCAGAATAATAATGCTTAGCTAACATGTAGTGCTTATTTTGATAATTGATAAACTCCGCTATCGTCGTCCAAGCTCGCTTAACTTCTTTCTCTGTTTTGCATTGTTTTCGTACCAATTCAATTGCAAAAGTCCTAAATTTCTCAAAGCCTTTTTGGGACACAGGTTGGATACTTAATTTAAGCTGTTGTCGGAACTTATCAAGACCGCAGCCCCAGTAGTTGTAATTAGAATCAAGATAATTGACTGGTATACTTCTGAAAGCAAACTGCCTATTATGCAAATTAAGAGCTCTGCGGTAATATTTAGCAGTAGATTGTAGCCAGTTCATATTACCTGGCGTTTGATACTGCAGGTGCTTCCACTTCGTTTGTAGATCTGCAAGGAGCTGATACCTACTAATTTCTAACGCTTGATTTTCAGTTAGTGTACTGGTTGACTCACTAGGTATACTCAGTAAAACGTATTTTTTACGCCTGCCATCATATTTAGCAAATTGATTTACTATCTTAGGTAGGTTTACTGGATTAAGAACCTCATTTATCATAATTAAAACCCTTGAGCTGACCGACTAGGTAACTCAATGCAATTGCTCAAACCTAATTGCATAGCAATTTTTTCGAATGACTTACCTACTGATTTAATCTGATCTTTACTTAAAGATGAGAACTTACCTAATGCTTCTTGGCGGTTTTTTTCATGCCCAATAACGCCATTTATTAAAGTAATATTTACCCCTTGTCTTTCTAGTTGTGTTCTAACAAGATGACGTGTCCAGTAAGGACTTATATCGATCATCTCTTTTGTCATCTCATATACTGCACCGCGTTTTATAGGAATCAGCTTATCGTGCTGCTTGGACAAAAGCCTTAGGAGAGAGACTTCATCCCCAGAAATAATTTGATCAACAGCTTCATTAATATCAAGATTTAATGGATGCTCCAATTGATAATCGATTAAATAGCGCTGATATTTTTTGAGATACTTTGTAAGCGTGAAACACAGTGGTATAAGTCTATGATTTCTAACACTCTTACTAGGTTTGTCATCAATTAACAACCAACCCATATTTAAATCTATATCGCTGTTTCTTCCTATACCATTATTTGGTCTAACGCCTGTCAGTAAACAGAAGACAAACCATGTATAAATACTGACTCTATCGAAGTGTACCTCTTCACTTGAGCTAGCTCTAACCCACTGGATTAAAGTCTCCATAAAGTCACGTACATATTCAACTTTTAAAGCGAAACCTGAACCTACTGTATATTTATGCCAAGGTGTGACATAAGATAAGTCATATTTGCCCTCAGCATTTAGTACAGACAGCGCGGTCTTGTAGTGAGCTATTAGCTCTTCACTACTATGGCTACTGTAGTACATTGCTGGTGCCTGAGGTGCCGGTATGCGGCAAATAATATTAGCTATATGTGAGTGACTATGTGGGGTATAACGTGATAAAACAACGTGAAGAGCTGATTCAATTCTAGCAATCGACAAATAAGGAAAAGCACAGTTTTTACGTAGTGATTTCAAATAAATTGTAATATCAGTTTTTGAAGGAAGATGGTTATCTATTAGTTTTTTAATCAACCAAATCGGAACAGGAACTTTTATCACATCTAATTTATTCTCGTACTTTTTATCATCAAAAATATCCAACCTTTCAGTTATTCCTAAACGATGTTGAATATAAGCCCTACTGTCTCCAATACGAAAAGTTCTTGAGCTTTTTATATAGCCCGTGGTGATTAGTGACTCTACTGGTAGAGCTGTCAGCATAGATAAAAGTAGAATACCAGCTGATACGCCTTTCTTATCAGACTTTATCGAATATTTCTGGGTATCATGGACTAAAGCTGTAAATAATATTTGGTAGCCAGACAATGATAACAAACGAGTACTAGAGTTGAGTGCTAGTTCGCGTTGAGAAATATAGTTTTGCTGTAGTGTTAAGTCGATAGTCTGTAACGGTACTGAATATCTAACAAATGTATTAGGCAGTTGTTCGTAATTAATATATGGTGAATCATAGGAGTCCAATACTTCTTCGAAACTAGGTGTAAAACCATCACACCTTTCGGTTTCAGCCTCTAAATAATCAACGTTATAGTTAGCGCTGTCTTGCTCTATATCTTCCTTTGGTGTGTCCCAGTAGTAGGAACTTGGTTCATTAGTAGGACCAAGGTTTGATAACTCGTCTGATAGATTAAGAAGCTTGTCAGAAAATTCTTTTACCTTATCTTCTTCATTTTTCCTAGATTTTACCTTCTTTTTAGCATTCGGATAATGCGCACATACATAAGCAGTTAATATTTTATTTATTTGACTTTGTTTCTCTGATAAATATGGATCTACATCTTTTCTGATCGAATCGAACGCAGAATAATTGGCAACTGTCTTAAGCGTTTTTTCGGTTCGCTCTATAATATCAACGAGTACCGATAGTATCTTTTCGACATTTAATCTATTATTAGAGTTAGGCCTGTAGCTATAGTCTGGTAACTCCTTCCATATCCAACGCCTATTTTTTGTAGTAAAAAATATTGCCAACTTAAACTGCATTAGCATCTGATTAGCCTGCGTTATCTTATCGTAGTAATAAAGCATAACGCCTGTATGTATCGCTATCGCCAACCATAAAATCTGTTTGTTGACATTATTACCGCCATGTTTGCACATATTTTGCATAAGTATAAGAAGCTGAACGATGAGTGGTTTCTCAGCTAGCCCTGATTTCGAGGTATCCATATCACAAAGAGATACTGGGTTGCTTTTTATAGTCTGTAGTATCTGTCCTATGGCATCTGCCTCCTCTCCACCATATTCGTCGTAATTATTGTGGATGATCATTACGATATCGGTGATTGCACTAATGATAGATGGCTGAGCAACAAAACTATGGTCGGAGCTCATCTTGTAAACCATATTGCTTAGGTCTTGAACTGAGAGATGTGATGGACGCTTTTTTTCAGATATCATATATTTAGAAATCATAACTAGTGCACCTTAGTTCGGTTATGATAAGTTCTTACAGGTAAATTTATTAGATTGCAGAATAAAACTATGGAGAAGTTATTTTTAACGAAGAGCCTTTGACTAATCTTAGTATCTAACAACTCACTAAGTGCTAGATATATACTCTCTAATTTTATTGTGTTGTGATATCTAGAAACCATGCTTATCAGCTCATAAAATACTAAATCGAATCTGAATAAGTCAGCATTAATGCCTACAAGTAATACTTCTTGGTCTAATATCTCATCAACTTTATTAACGCTTTTTAAAATATTGAAAAGAGAGAAATTATTCACTAAGAATAAGGCATTGCCATCTTTAACACATACTAACGGTCTAGATAGTGCACTTTTCTCTTCAAATTTCAGTTGATACTTATTGAGATGAGGACAGATTAATTTATTATAAATTTTGTAGAGAGGAACAGTCTCTTGATATAGTGCTAAAGAGCGCTTCTGTATTTTTCCTATTGTGATGATCTGCATATTGTCGTACCTGATAGTAGTTATAAATATTCAACTCCTACAGACTATATTTTGATCAAAAAAAATACGCTACATTATTTTTAAGGTTTTTTTATCTAATTTCAGGAAAATAAGCAAATACTCCTACTTATTCCTATGTTTAATTTTCCTATTAAAAAAATAGAGTTCTGCTTACAACACTAACTAATGTCTTTTATAAAAAACCATACCTCTTTATAAAAAAACAAAAAGCCAGATACTTGCAGTATCTGGCTTTTTGTAAGGTTCTAAATTATTTTAGAATAAAGAGTAGAAAGGTAAATCAATCGACTTAGATAACGTCTCCATATCCATTATTCATACTATTCTCATCAAACTGCTGCATCATATCTAACATAGAGCCCAGTGTACTTTGATGCTTGGAGCTAGAAACGTTAGTAGGGTTTGGATTACTAATGCCATAAGCACCAAATATCTGATCCGCGCTGATACTACCGCCTGATGCAAAGCTGATATTACCAACTGCTGACTCTCCTCCTTCAAAGAAGTCAGCGATTGTTAATTGGTCAGTAGCGCCACTCACTTTGAGAATCAGATCGTCATTGCTGCGCATGAGTCCACTGGCTATATCGTTAAAACCAACTCCATCAAAATAGATGTTGTCAATGCCGCCGCCCGTGTTGTCTATGGTATCTTGTCCAAATCCTGCTTCAAAGTAATAGAGGTCGTCGCCTTCACCACCTTTTAATAGATCATTACCTAATCCACCAATGAGGATGTCATTACCTAGTCCACCATCCAACTGATCGTCGCCTAGTAATCCCTGAAGTCTGTTATCAACTTCTGCACCTTGAAGCTGATCGTTAGCATCTGTACCCACAATATCAGCAGTTGCATCAAGGCTATCAGGTGTACTTGGTACTGTATCGTCAATAGATGTGGTTTCTGGTATTGCTTTACCAAACAACCCGAATATTTGCTCATGTGAAATACTACCGCCAGTCTCAAAGCTAATAGTTTCAATGATGCTATCGCCATTACTAAAGTAGTCTTTGATCGTGACTTGATTATTGGCATTGCCATTCACTCGTAAAATGAGATCATTACCAGAACTCATCAACCCTGATCCAATCTGATTATAAGTGATACCGTTACTAAAGATAATTTCGTCTACACCATGCGTATCAATAATAGTATCTATGCCAGCTGTGTAGATATACGTATCGTTACCTCTGCCACCTTTCAACTGGTCGTTACCTGCCGTGTCTACGATAGTATTATCACCCGATAGATCTGTATTATCAGTAGGTACTTCAGGATCGGTTGGTATGGTGGTGTCGTCATTGCCACCATTATCTGTATCACCACTGCCAGATCCAGGTAATGCTGTCAATTGACTAGCGATACTCTGAGCAGAGATAACCATATTACTGCTTGGAACAATATAGTCGATGGCTTTATCATTACTACTAAAATGTCCGTCAACTTTGACTTGCTGATTCAAGTCCCCATCGACTAGGATAATGAGATCATCTCCTTCTTTATGGTAGCTGAGTTGGCTCTTATCTATACCTTGAAAGAAGATGCCGTCATTACCATCACCAGCGTTGTCAATGATATCGATCCCTTGATTGGCTTTGTAGATGTAGCTGTCATTACCTGCGCCACCAGATAAGGTGTCGTTACCGTCTTCACCAGATAACGTATCGTCACCAGCGCCGCCATTGATTATATCGTTACCTGAATTGGTACCTGAACCATTACCGCCTGCTATATAGTCATTACCTGCGCCGCCGTTTAGGGTGTCATTGCCAGCAAAACCGAAAATCTGATCGTCACCTAAGTAGCCATTGATAAGGTCATTACCATTCGTACCCAGTAGCTGCTCACTGCTATCTGTGCCTTCTACGGTATTGGTGGGGGTGGTATCGACAGGCGTGTCAACGGGCTGACTTGAGTTGACAGTGAGACTGACATAAGCGCCTGCGCTGGTGCCAAAGAGGTCACCTGCCCACAAGATAAACGAGTAGTTGCCGATGCTGTCTACAGAAGGTTCACCCGTTAAGGTTAATGTGTCTGCATCAAAATGCAACCAATCAGGAATCTCTGGATAACTGCCGCTCGCATCTTTTTCTGCTAAGGTGATGCGGTAGTTCAGCGCGCTATCCCATGCGTCTTGATCAACGATGGTGTCGGCATCGAACTGAACGCTTAAGGTTTCGTCATCATCAATGCTGATGGCTTGTGGGTATTTATTGACGGTAGGCGCGTGGTTATCTGCTCTATCGATGATGGCGGCTTCAATGTCTTGCTGGGTAAGGATGACTTCTGCGCCGTTGTTGTCAAAGATAATGCGGTCGATTTTGTTGTCGATTATAATATCACTGGGGTCATCTAAATTATTTAGAAGAAAGTTTTGGTCTGTTGAAAAATCAAACTCATCAGCTGATGCTTGAGGGGTAAAATAATCGAAGAAAGTAATACTATCTCCATTACCTTTAAGACGAACAACCAGCATATCATGTACACTTAAAGTGTTTTCAACACGGGTAAATATAGCATCACTGAGATCGTAACCTTCTATTACAAGGGTGTCTTGAGACGATATATCATTAGTAGCACTAACTGTATCTTTGCCACCACCTTTTTTATAAATGATAGTATCATTACCCGTCTGACCGCTCACAAAGTTATCTTGAGAATTCAAAGTAATCGTATTGTCTAGCTCATTACCAAACGCTGTTTTAGCGTCACCTTTTAAGATAAGGTTTTCAACATTCCGTTGTAATATATGGTATTTACCAGTATCTTGCCATATGTTCTGCTCATTCATCTGATAATAGTGATGATCTACCCACTGCTCTACAGTATCAATACCACCGCTATCGCCTGTAACATAGTTAAATTCATTCAATTCGCCCTCAGCAACTTTGTCACCCTCTATTAAGGTAATAGAACCATTATCGTTAGTAACAAGCGTCTCATATTGATCAACGACGTAATAGTCATGTCCTGCGCCTCCTGATAAAAGGTCGGCTCCCTGTTTGCCATCTAGGTAGTTGCTTCCTGAATTACCGTAAATTTCATTATTGAATTCACTACCTATACCATTGAGATCACTCGTGCCTCTTAAATGTAACTCTTCAATATTAGTACCAGACAAGTTAAAAGAGTCATCGATAAATATACGATCATACCCTTCATCCTCGTTCTCAACGATAGTGTCCTGATTGTCAGCAAAATAGTTATCATCACCTTCGCCACCAATCAAGGTATCAGCACCTTCGCCACCCTCCAGCCAATCTTGTCCTTGACCACCTTGGAGCTCATCATCACCTTGGTGACCAAACATAGTATCATCACCTTCACCCGCGATAATGATATCGTTAGCATTACCTCCATTGATGATATCGTCACCTGTTTCGCCATCAATATGGTTTGATTCGGTCCAGCTACCCTGCAACTCATCATTTCCTTCTAGACCATAGATATGATGGTTCGATGTGACATAAATATCATTAACTTGATCATCTTTGTCAGAACCTATGATATAGGCATCTCTTAAGATACTATCAATACTGGTTTTTGGGCTATCAATAAAGCTGATATCAATATTGGCTAAATCCTTATTATCTACTTCTCGAAGTATCAGTTGGTTATCTACTCCATATAAAAGGTAAAGATCACCATCTTGATAATAAGTTTCTTTGAGTAATGATTTTTCAAAGTTAAATTGTAAGTATGACCCATCTTTCTGTGACCAATCTTCAATTATTTCATCATTTCCAGAATTAGAATCAAAGATGTAAGTGTCATAACCAGTGTGTCCAAATAATTTATCGTTACCAGCTTTGCCGTCAAGTATGTCGTTTGACTCAAATGTGTGAAGCTGGTTGTCTCTACTATTACCAGTTAAGTAGTCATCACCCTCCCAACCACTAAAATAGTCAGAATCAGAATTTTCGATATTTTCAATAGGCTGACTTATGATTGTTTCAAAGCTTACGATCTCATCGTCAAACACAAACTCTAAAGTACGATCAGTATCTAAGAATAACCCGTTAGTGATTGTAAACTCTTGCTCTTCATATCCAATAATTAGGTTTTTACCCTGAGACTTAAATGAGACCATGCTTAATGGAATGCTTTCAAAGATTAATTTATCCGTACCAGTTGAGCCATAATCAAAATCGACAATATCCGATCCAGTATCTAAACTAAAGATGTAAGTATTATCTCCACCTTGACCGATAAGCGTGTCATTACCTAAGCCGCTGACAAATACCTCGTCAGCATTAGAGCCGGTAACTTTTTTATCATTTACTCCTGATAAATAAATAGTGTTTTCACCGCTAGATACCTCAAACTCTGTTACTGAATCATCGATAAATATAGAGTTTACAATGTCTCCATGTTCTACGATGTATTGATCTATAACGACATTATTAGTGGTATACCAATTTGCTAGAGTTAGATAACCTTCACCAAAATTGTATTCCGAGAATTCGTCAGTGTTAATACCTAACAGGTTAAGTAAGTGAATACTGGTTTTACCGGCATCTGCTAGATAATTTGTATCTAATAGTGCTTCTAACTTAAAAAAGTTAGTAAAATTTAATTGATTAAATTGGTACACTTCAATACTGTCAAAATAAGGCTTAAGTATCGTCTGGTTGATAATATCAGACTCTACAGCAGTCTTAATATCTTGATAGACATTAAGAAATTCAGATGTCTGATCAGAAGTAGCTTGGTTAATATAATCGGTTGGATTAATGCCAGTAATCGCATCAATGAGTTTGACCATTTGCTTATCATTTTGGTTCAAATAACTATAGTTAGTAACCGTATTCGTTTCACTAACATATTCTGGTAGATCTTGATTTGGTCTTATTCGAATCACATGTTCAGCATTTTCGTTTTCAGTCCATTTAATATTATTGTTATTAACGATAGCCACTTCACTATCATTATTCTTACTGTCTGTGCCCGCCCATAACTCTAATAATTTATCAGACTGGTCGAAAATATTTTCAATATCTTTGTTTTCATCTAAATATTTAGCTAATATCGATAATTCATCAGTACCCTTGACAGCGTCTGCTAGGTCATCTAAGCGGCCAAATCCAGAAAGATTCAGACCATCAGTTTTTTCATCAGGTGTCGATATAAAGTCACTATGAATCAAATCTTGGTCAAAGTTAATGTCCGCCATCAATAATGTGTTGCCGTCATTATCTACATAACTTCCTTGTTCTTTTACAGTGCCGCCGCTTGTCTCTACCTCGTTGCTTGAATCGAAGCTTAGATTTAATTCGGATATACCTATCTGTTCAAGAGTTTTAAGTTCATCTTGAGAAGTGACACCATCAATATTAGTATCTTGCCAAACTCTTAACTCACTAAAACTGGTATCGTCTTTATTGATCACACCATCAGCATTGGTATCTAAATCCGCCAATGCTTCAAAACCATGTTTGGCAATCAATCCACTATTTAGTTCAGTTTGATCCCCGAACATCTCCTTACCATTGTTAATGACACCATCTTTATTAATATCTCTAACTAAAAATCCATCCTCACTCGACAACCAACCTGTAGCAGTTTTGATGCCGTCACCGTCGTTATCAAACATGACACCTTGCTTATTGTTTTCAGCAACTGTGTTAATAACTCCATCTTTGTTAAGATCTAATACCAGAGGATCATAATATTCTATTTGATATTCTGATTCAAAATTGCCATCTTGATCTTTTTGTAAGTTTGGAAGAAGAGAGTTTAGTAATAGTGAGTTGCCACTGAGGTTAAACATCGTTTGATCGGTCACCATATGAGAAAATGGCTCATCCGATTTCTCATTAGAGTCTACAACAAACTGACCACCAGCCTTTCTTTCTACACTATAGCCTTCAGCAACTATCTTTGAAGTGAAATTGTCACTAGTGATAATGATATTATTTGCGTTGTATTCCATATAATTGCCAAGCCCGTCCTGCCACTTGACTACAACATCCGACTTATCCTCGTTATTACTTATAGATAATATTTGCCAATCATTGTCTAGTAGGTTGTCATCTCCTAATAGGATTTGACCTTTCCTATCTGTATCAACAATATAATTGGTTTTACCATCTTGAAGTGTGGCAAGTTCAAAGAAATAAGCATCTTCACCTTCGCCGCCATAAAGATAATCCTCGCCTTGACCTGCTATTAAGAAGTCATCACCTTCATCACCATAGAGCTTATCATCACCCGATCCGCCATAGATGAGATCAGAACCTTTTCCACCTTTGATAATGTCATTACCAGACTCAAGACCTATCGGATTATTGTAATCTGCATCATCACCATAAAGGTTATCTGCTCCATCTCCTCCATTAATAGTGTCGTTACCTCCGCCACCGTAAACAGTATCATCACCGCTACCAGCATTGATAGTGTCATCACCATGGAACGATCCACCTATTGACTGCGAATCGCCCTCAATATAGTCATCACCTTCTCCACCTTCAATGATATCGTTACCACCGTTACCCCAAATACTATCGTCACCTGCCCCACCATACAAAGTATCATTGCCGTGATATTGACCTTTGATTTCTTCTGTATCACCAATTATTTGATCATTGCCTTCACCACCGATAATAGTATCTTTACCACCATTACCAACTAACATATTGTTGTTATCGTTACCAGTAATAACGTTATCACTATCATCACCGATGGCATTTTTCGCATCAGCCAGAAGTGTAACGTTTTCTACATTATTGCCATCGATCAAAGTGTAGTTAATAGTTGAATAAACAGTATCTATACCTGCATCAGCTTGCTCTAGAACTTCATCTTTTTCGTTATCAACATAATAGATATCATCTCCCTTTTGGCCCGCCATCTGATCAGCACCTTGCTCACCATTTAGGGTATTATCACTTTCATTACCAATGAGGATATTATCTTTATCATTGCCTTTTATGGAGGAGCTCAATGTGTCAATCAATATGGCATTATCTGCATCTGAAGTCAGTTCAGCTTCACCAGATACTTCAAGCATATTCTTGGCTAAGGCTTTAACGTCATTAGAAGTATAGTTTTCACCATCTATCTCCCACGTCTCAATATTGTCTACATTGACAATTAGACCATCACCTAACGCACTATAATAAATATGCCCTTTGTAATTATATAAATGATTAGTATTGATCTCCTCAAGCACTATTTTACTATTTTTATCTGAGTCAATTATTGTATTAAGTCCATCACCTTGATTAAACACATAAGTATCTTGTCCTTGGCCACCAGATAATATGTTATCGAGTTCATTACTCACTAATGTATCATCGCCACTACCGCCAATAGCGTTCTCAATGTGAGTATTATATCCAATGAAGCTTTGGCTAGGCGCAAGGATACTGTCATTTTTCTCAGCAATATATGACCAGCCACCTTGGTTAATATCTATATATGTACTTTCGGTTTGGACTGATGCATCAAATGTGTCAACGCCAGCACCATCCCATATATATTTGTTTTCAAAGCCATATATGTCGTTCCCTATAGCATTATCTATATTTACACCATGAAGATATTGCAGTGCCGCTATATCAAATAGTTTTAAATCAGTATCGTTCTCGCCATTTGAAGAGTAAGTCATAATAGAGTTATTTTGATTATTCTCATCGCTTGGCAAATATGGCATTTCAAAAGGATGTTTTAGTCCAAATACATGTCCTAACTCATGAAGTAGTACTTCAAATCCATACTCTCCTGATTGTAATAGGCCCTCTCCTCCATACATTTTGGAGTTGAGATGTACCTCCCCTGTAGCTGAATCTCCATAACCAGAAAATGTGCTGCTACCCGCTGTGGACAAGTCATCCAAATATAGCTTTAAGTCTGGTGCTTCGGTAGTATTATCTTCTTCGATAGTAAGACCAAGAACCTCAGCATATTTTGAAAGTGCCTCCCTTACCGCATCTTTTTGTTCTTCAGTAAAGGCTTGGTAGCCATTCAATTTATCGTCTAGGTTATCTAAGAATCCATAAGTAATACTTGTCTTACCTTTTAAAGGAATGTCTGCGCGATCCACTAAAGCATCTATGAAATAAGCCATACCTTCTTCTAATGATGAAGTGGCTTGTAGCGAATCTGCTGTTAGTGGTGCCATCTCGAAAATATCGTCTACATTCCAAGATATACCATCGTTGAATTTGAACTGAGAAATTTCTGTATTGTTAGTATATGGGTCTATTTCTGAGACGTATACTGCCTCCTCAGTAGCTTCTACCATATGGTTTGAAGTGTTGTTAGCAACATAGTAATCTTTGATTGTGACGCTATTTTTTTGAGAGTTTTCACTTTCTGAGTAGGTAATCTTAAGATCTCTATCCTCGATGTTTTCAACATTTCGAATCTTCGATGATTCGAAGTTAAATTGAACAAGATTAAGATTAAAAGTATTTTCCGATTTTAGATTGAGAAGTATCTCTATAATCGTGTCATCACCGTCATTCATATCGAATATATAGACATCTTCTCCAAATCCACCCTTTAGCGTGTCATTGTCAGCTCCACCTATAAGAATGTCGTTACCTGAATTACCCTCTAAAATATCCATACCGGCTTTACCCATGAGGATATCATCGCCTATACCACCATCAATTTCATCTACATCTTTTCCGCCTTCAAGAACATCATCACCAACACCACCAAATATAGCATTATGACCATCACCACCAAATATTCGATCATTTCCCTCGTTGCCAGAGAGCTTTTCAGGTTCTTCACCTTCGTTACTACCTCCCCAGATATAATCGTCACCTAAACCGCCAGATATTGTGTCTGTTCCATCGTCTCCATGTAGATAGTCATTACCTGTACCCCCTAGGATTGTATCGTTATCATCGCCTCCGTGGATGATATCATCACCGCCATTCCCTTCAATTTCATCGTCACCTTTACCGCCATAAATCAAATCTGCACCTTCTTCTTCAGTATTGTAAAATGAAGGATTTCTATCATATTGATCTAATAAACTATCTCCATATACCCTGTCGTCTCCGGAACCACCATATATAACGTCGTTACCATAACCTGCTTTAATGTAATCATCACCTTCACCACCATCTATATAATCATTGCCTCTGCCTGCTCTAATACCGTCATTTCCTGAACCTCCATAGATCTTATCATTCCCGTCCTTTCCAAAGAGAAAGTCATCACCACCCTCACCATAAATAATATCGGCGTCTGATGATCCAAAGACAATATCACCCCCATCTCCTGATTTTATTAAGTCATTATCAGGATTAGCATTTCTAACTTCAGGTACATATGACCAAGTTGCACCTTCAGGATCAGGATTAGAATCTACGGACAATCCGGCTGTCATATAGCTCTTAACACTGCCATCATAAAAGATATTAAATTCCTCACCATAAATATTTACTGTTTTTTTATACCCTACGTCATAATACAGCTCATTACTCTGCTCGGTACTAAACTCTAAAGAGCTTGAAATATAATCATGACCGCTACCCCCTTTTATGACATCATGACCTTCACCTGTGTGGATAGTGTTTCTACCTGTGGTATTGCTTGCATCTACATGCACCGAACCTGTTGTAGAGATTATTTTGTTCTCACCTTTCCCATATAGTTCAGGCGAGGTTTGTGACTCAATAGCTTGCCACTGCTGTTGCTCAACCGACTCACTAAAGCTTAGACCAAAATGGCCTTGCTCAAAATCTTCAATATATATGGTGTTCTTGTAGTCGCCTAGCTTATTGATGGTAACGGTACCATTTGTACCGTCTTCTGAAGCAAACTTTCTAATCTCATACTGACCGTCGCCACTTAACCAATATTGTTTTTCTGAAACAAACTCGCCTAGCGTCAAGACTGCTTCATCAATCTCAATGGTTCCTGTACCATCGCTGTCTTTGATACTATCAGTACCAAGCTCACTGCTCTTAAACGCGTAAGTTTCATTGCCTGCACCTCCGATCAAACGATCACTACCAGCACCACCACGCAGAGTTCCTAAGTTATTTTCCCCACTTATAAGTAGGTCACTGTCTGCACCACCATCTAAAATATCTATACCTTTATCACTGGCGTATAGTATATCGTTACCTGCATCGCCTTCTAAAAAGTCAATATCTTGATCATCGCCTGCGTAGATAGTGTCATTACCGTCACCGCCGCGCGCATCATCCTTGCCGCCGCCTGCATAAATGATGTCATTGCCTGCCCCGCCTAATAGATTGCCGTCAAGCTGCGTATTGTCGTCTTCATCACCTGACACAATAAAATCATTGCCATCGCCGCCATCAGCGATCAATACACCTGTACCACCGATAATCGTATCGTTACCTTCACCACCTTTTAAGTTATCAAGCCCGCTACCTCCATGTAGATAGTCATGACCTTCACCGCCTAGTAGAATGTCAGTACCACTGCCACCAAATAAAGTATCGTTGCCTTCACCGCCAACTAAGTTGTCATTTCCACTCCCACCTAAAAGGGTATCATCACCATCACTACCAATTAATGTATCGTTACCTTGATTGCCCTCTAGGTAGTCGTTGCCACCACTGCCATGTAAGGTGTCATCGCCTGCACCCCCGAATAAAGTATCATTTAGCTTATCACCAGTAATGGTATCGGCACCATCTGAACCAAATACATGATAATGGCTAGCAAAGGTAGTCAGATTCAGACCGTCAATATCTAACGTCAAATCTGACTCTAGATCTTGATAAATGTGATCGCCATGTCCAGCTGGGAAAAGGCCACCAAAAATATTAAATCTGTCATCAAAGTCAATACCTTGCTTAATATACTGAACCATCCACATCAGCATTTCCGATTTAGCCAAAATAAAAGCGTCTGTCAAACCATTAGGAAACGCTTCACTTTGTAGCTCAAGTTCTCCATTTTCGTTAAATCTTGAATAATCAATATCTTCGATAACAAATGGATTCAGGCTTTTAATAGCATATCGCCACGCTAAACTTGTTTGAGCATTTTCTATAATATTTTGAAGTGTGAAGTCATCCGCTAAACTATAGAAATCTCCTGTCAAATCAGCAGTGATTTTCTCTGAAATTGTAAAATCATCTGATTCATACAATAATTCAGTAAGCTTAGCAAAGAGAGCTTCTTTTGCTTCAGCATCTTGCTTTTCCATATACTCTTGGAATACATCTGCCCCTTTAATACCAAAGATACCACCTGCTAGTGCACTACCTAAAATAATGGCACCTGATACTGGCCAAGATAAAGTAGTACCCGCTCCCGCTAAAGCTGCTACTGCTAATCCACCGAGAGTAGCACCAATTTCACCACCAACATATCCAGTTGCACCATCAATAACCCAGTCTTCCATGATTTGTTTTGCTTCTTCATGGTTACCTGCTTCTTCAGCAGCTTGTGCTTGACCTGCAACAAGTAATAACCCACCTAAAACTCCTGCAATTCCCAATTTGGTCATCGCATTTGAATTACCAAGCAGCTCAAGTCCAGCATTTTTCATAGACTTAAGTGTGTTTTGCATCTCATCATAATATTTCGGATTATTAACTCTAAGCTCATTAAACTGTTGTGTAATATTTTCAATAGCTGCAGGATTGTTTTTAAGATAACTCTCTAAGTCATTTGAGGCCTCCAAATAATTATCTACGCCCCTTAAATTATTAGCATCTGTTGAATTTAACAATCCAGTAGCCGCGATTTGTTGGAATGAAGTAACTTTGACAACATCAAATACAGCTTCTAATCCTTGCTTATCAAATAATTCGAGTAGCTCGGCTCTAGGAATACCATTTATGCTAGTTACGCTTGGATTAGTAATAAGTGCGGGTAATTCTGATTGACCCAAAACGCTATTAACCGTAGCAAATGGTGAAACAATTCTGACATCGCCTTCTACATGCTGTGCAAACCTTTCTGAAGCGACATCCCACAGCCCTTTTGTCCTACCGCCAAATTCATTATTAATTTCACCATACATATCAACATATGCTTTATTAGCTGCTTTTTCTGGAGAGAATCCTTGTCCAATATATCCTTTTGCAAGTTCTGCTTGTATGCTTATTCCATTTCTATCTAGGAACTTTCCTAACTCACTATCAACTATCATGGAACCGTTTGAATTTTCAAATTCTATAGTTTGACCAATGGCACCAGCAACATCTTTACTACTAAACTTCATATTTGATAGCTGTTCATTACCACTCCAGAACAAGCTCAACTGACTGTCAGGTACCTTAAAGTCAGTTTTAGCAACTAGGTTTTTGAGGAAATCTAGATTAAATGTACCATCTTTAATAGAATCATTTAGGAGACCAGTAGATCTTGAAAGATTATTTAATTGTTCATTCGCACTCATGTCTTTAACCTTAAATTAAGTTTAGTTTTATAGAAGTAAAATTCATAAATGATTTTCTTATGGCTTGATACCTAGAGCATCGTTCCATGCCTGTAGTGCAAAAAACTGATTAATTTCTTCAAAGTTCGATCTGATATTTTCATCAGTTACTTTTTCAAACCCATTCACTTGAATCGTTGTCACGTACGTTGCACTATCACAGCTTTTTGAATCTTTTGTCGTAGTACCTACCCTATAAAAATTACTATTTTTTAACACATAAAACCTACCTGGAGTCATGATATTTCCATACAGATCCAATACAGCAAATCCATCATTAATCCTAGCAATTATTAATTTTAAAGTTTCTTCTGAACTTTGTTCAAAAGTTTCAGAAAAGCCTTTTGCATTTCTCTCATGATAATGGGTTAGCATTTTTTCTATAAAGAGCTTTTTTTCGCTTTCTGTTAGTAAGTCAGACTTTATTTCCATATTGAACTCCTTGGTGTCAGTAATATATTGAATCATATTGTACTTTGCAGCCTATCAACAAAAGATATTTAATCCTTTAACGCCACCTTACTCATTGGCACTGCACATTCCATAACAATCAGTCCAGCGATACTCGGCGCTAGTACTTCTTTCGCTTGATCCATCAGACTTTGAATGGCGAGCGCATAGGCCATACCCCAATCGCTGTGAGGTACAGGTAGAGTGTCTAGTATTTCAGCTTTAAGCGGTTGCCAAAAATCTAAATATTGTATTGGAGTATGAGGAATAGCATGCCCATCAGGTAGACGTGGCTGACCAAATTCAGGCGTACCAATGCTAGCAGTTGTATGTTTAATAATGGCATCGATATCAGGTAGCCTACCATCATGAGACTTTACTGCTCCGCCAACCAACGACCAAACTGACATCTTGTCTTCTAGCAAAGGTTTATTAATACCATTACCGTAATAATAGTTGTTACCTTGCTTATCACTGATAGTGGTAATGATGGGGTCATTGACACCTGTATGCTTGCTATTCTGTAACTCCATCAATGCGATCTGCTGACAAGCATAACCCGCCAGTGAGCCAAGGGCTGCAAAGACAGACTCGACATGTATACCTTTATCATTAGTTATGTTAGATAGAATGCGTTCTACGATAGCACCAGCGGCTATCTTTGCTGCAATGTGTGGATCAGAAGCTTGTTTCTCTTGGATTTGACGTTGTAGAGCGATTAAGGCTGGGTCTTGAGTTTGTGGCATCGTTATTGTCCTATTGGATACGTTGAATGGTTACTACATTCTATCTTTATAGATTGGCTTAGTCTGAGATCTTGTCTAACTTTATTGTTTCAACTTAGTTTGTCCGTACCTTACGTATATAATGTATCGTCGTCCTTTACCCCTGCACTCCATGAGCTGGTCATAGCGAGTCGCTTGGATTCGATGTTGATTTCGAGTGGGGTTTCTAATAGTTCGTCTGGCATGTTTGCCACAGGGTATTTGTCTTCAGTCGAGGCTTGAAAGTGGTCAGTAGGAGATTGATCGCAGGCAGATAACATAGACATCATGAGTATGTTTACTGAACTCGTGGTTGGTTTTATCTTTAGGAAACTATTTATTTTTCGCATGAGCGGTAGTATTTCAGAGATAATAAGTAACTGATACTAACAATTGTTTACATAAGTGTATAGTTTTTTTATTGTATTTTTATGCCAAATATCAATATCTTGAATCTAATGTGACTTCATAAGATAGATGCTCTCAATTATTAATAAAAGGACTAGAAAAGATAAAGGTTAAGAAGATGGATACAGAGAAGTGGAAGTACATACTGGAGCGTGGATTGTAATCTTGATATATTGAATTCTTGGCCGCTATGAGAAGTAGCGTTATAGAAGCGCATATTGAACCATGTGAGGCTATATGATTTATGAAAGATAAATAGAACAACTTGGTAGAGATATAGAAGATACCGCTGTATGTTTCTATCGGTATCTAAGATTTAACTTTGAACTCCCCCTTCTGTCAGTGCCATCAGATGCTTTTCTTGTAGCACTTGAGCATGATCTCGCAATTGTTCAAGCTCAGCATTTAATCTGGTTAACTTGGTTTTTAGCGGCGTTACATAAATATGAATTAGACAATAGTATACGACTAGCAAAAAATACTTTTGCTTTAAAACAAAATGATTGACCGTTATAAATGGTTAAAAACCAACTATCACCTCAGATATTATGGACAGAGTAGCAGTCAAAAACACTGCCAAATGGCAGTGCCTAATTACGAGTTAAATATTAATTTACATCACTTTCATACTGATATATAATTATTAATACAAGGCTCCAGCCCTTTAAGTACAGTACATGTAGAATTAGGTCATTTGAAGGCAGTTCGTCGACCTACTTTGACATGGTAGAGGTCGTTGGTTCGAATCCGATTACGCCTACCAGATTCGAAAAGCCCCAATCTTAAGATTGGGGCTTTTTTTTGTCCGTGAAATATGGGCTGTAGGGGAAAATTCTTGCTTGCATCGACTCATAGTCATGATTATACAATCAAATTTAAATCATTTAAAAAAGTGACGGTGACCAAAACGTGACCGACCCTTAAAAACCATTAAAATTAAGACCCTCTTTTTGACCTCTACTTTAAACGTCGTTTTTTCATATATTGAAGCTTAGACCTAGCTTTAAGCTAAATAAGCTCTTTTAATTCAGTCAGCTTGTCTAAAATCGTATCAGGTGAATATTTCACTAGCTGCTGCTCATTTTGCGCACCAGATAACACACCTAAAACCAGCCCGCATCCTGCATTATTACCTTCCTCAATATCGATACCACTATCCCCCGCTTTTAACACCTGCTGTGAGTTATCAATATTAACCTGTTTCATCGCAAGAGTGATCATATCAGGGCCTGGACGGCCATTGTCTACATCATCGGCTGTTATTAATGCATCTACTTGATCCCCCACAGACCACCCTAAGATAGTTAAAATTTTATTAGCAGTCTTAGCATCATATCCTGTATTTAACACCACTTTACGACCGCTCGCCTTTAACTGCTCGAACAACTCTGACATGCCTTCAAACTCAGATAAGGTGTCCTTGCTATAAGCAGTTGCAAGATTGACTTTAAAGGCTGCAAATGCAGTATCTGTTAACGATTCGATATCAGCATCAGATAAATCTATCATGTTCAAAATATCACGAATGGCATTACGTTTCTCTTTACCTGCACCATATTCTAAACATAACTCAAGACTCACTTGCTTATCTGATTTGCCAGTGCTCTTCAATGCTTCATTGATAGCATTACATACGGTCTTATAGACCAGGTTACTTTCATCTACTGTTGTGCCAGCCATATCAAATACACAGAGCTTAATATCAAAAAATTTGTTTTTAATACTGTTTAAACTATCACTATGTGAGCTGCTGCTTATTATATTATTATTTGCTGTATTCATTACTTTGATTCCAATACCAATTCAATTAACTCTTCGCCAAATGCGAAACCTGTTGATGCCCCTGTACCACTGGTGACTGCACCGACCACCACACCTTTTTCAGGTGATGCCTTAAATACCACGTCATCTGCACTTGGATATACACCCAACCAGTGCTGAGTAATATCCATCTCACCAATATCCATCACCTGCTTAAATTCATTAATGATTAGATCATCGATTCGGGTGTCTCTAAACGGCAGTTCTCTATCACTATAATCATGACTATCGCCGATGATTAGTGATCCATCTTCAGACTGAACCACAATTAGGTGGACACCTGCTTGACGCTCTGCACTTTGAATATCATCAAGTAAGCTTTTTAGTACCGTAGCTTCAGGTAACTGAGCAAATCCATCATAACGGGCAAAGCTTAAATCTGACATGACAGCGGCATTTAATCTAAATGCTTTTTTGGGCATAACTCGCATCATATTTAGCGTGCACATTTTAGCTTTGGTCTTAGCGAGTACTTCTGGATATAAGCCAGTAAAGTCCGCTCCGGGGCAGACCACACAGTGCTCAGCGTTAAGTACACCACGACTGGTATGCACTTTTGGTAATTCCACTGAAGTCACCGTAGTATGGTTGTAAAAATCCACACTCTGCGTCTCCTGTAACCAATGAGTCAGCTTAGCAATTGCAGTATTGGACTCTACTCTAAGCTCATGCGGGCTATATAACACCCCTTCTCCCTTGTTCAGATAAGGCGCGGCTTCATTAATTTCAGACTGTGTCAGTAGTCGGCACCCCTCACCCATTTCTGTCTTTAAAAAAGCTTGTGCAACATCTACCGCTTCAGGTCGCTGCATTAACATATGCAGACCGATATGCTCTATCTGAATACCTGCTTTTGGCGCAATCTCGGCCCAAACATTACGAGAGTGCATGGCGCGTTGCCAATGCTCACCTCGACGCTGACCACTAACCGTCACAAATCCAAAATTACGAACAGAAGCATCTTTGTTCTGAGATTGGCGTTCTACAACCGCAACACTCAGCCCCTTTTTAACAGCGGCGTAGGCGCTTGCCAGCCCAACGATACCCCCACCTACGACAACGACATCGTATGTTTTATCAGAAAGTATTTTGCTCATTGTCATATCTGCTCTTCCCATATATCTTTATTAATTGGCCCTCTACTTGCTTAACCTATGAACTAATATAGCTAAGCCTGAATGGTCATTATTTTGATTCAACTAAAATTACTCACCATGGAAAAAAGCACGGTGCTTATCTAACAGCTCGGCAGTTAATGGCTCTGGATAGGTCTTAGAGTTATCAATCTGATTCTCAGCAGCTACTGTCTCGCCGTCATACACAATATTTGGATAAATCTCTAATAAACCTGGGCGAGCTTTAGTGACAATTAACTCAGCCATTTTCATTGCTTTAGGATTGGTTTTCTCTCCTTTATCAATAACAGCAACCGATTCAGTCAATGTGTAATTACCTTCACTAGGATCCACAAAATCAATTGGTAAACCTTTTGCTTTATTAGCGACTGCCTGATGACGTAGACCGAAACCGATAGGCACCTCACCTGCCATTACCTTTTTAAGAGGACCAGAGCCAGATAGCTCTAAATTAGGTCCTGCATTTTCACGAATAGCATTCATGATTTGTTGACCTTCAGCATCGGTGCCATATTCAGCAGCAATGTCTTGTACAAACAACCAACCAGTTGATGAACCATTTGGATCAACCATAGAAATTTGATTTTTATAAATAGGATTCGCTAAGTCTTTGGCACTGGTAGGTACTGGAAGATTATTGGCTTCCATCTCTTTGGTATTGAGTAAGGTAGCACCCGTAAAGCTGAGAATCGGTGCATAGTAATTAGGCGTCGCAATCTGTGGGTTTGCTGTAAATGCTAACGCTTTAAACATTGGGTTCTTTGCTTGAGCACTTTCGATATAAAACGAGCTCATTGTCACCATATCAGCTTCAATATTTTTTCCTTCTGCTAATAGTCGTCCCCCAAGCTCACCTGTTCCGAATGATTGAAATATGTATTGACCTTCAAAGCCTGCCTCATCAAGCACCTCTTGAATAACCTCGACTGCCTCTTCATCAGCATTACTATAAATAATCACCTCCTCGCCAGCTGTATCGTCCGAGCTTTGCGACCCACAACCTGCTACTAAAACTCCACAAGTTAATCCCATTACTATCGTTTTGAATAAGTTCATTGTTGTTCCTAATTATTTGATTGGTTAACGGTTCAATTGGTTTACGTAACATCAATGCCTAAACTGTGTTGAAACATCTAAGCGACCGTCGTCACTGTGGTTTTTTTCACTTTTATTTTTGTTGTGCCGTTGATGCTTCTGGTATAAAGGTATCGAACTACTGCGAAAAATATTAATGCCGTGATATTTGTGAGTAGCACCATCAGCGACAAGATAAAGATCTCATCAAAGCGGGCGAAGTGCTGTAGTTCAACAATCTTTGTAGTTAGCACCATCGTCTTTGCACCTGAAATGAATATCACTGCACTGATGCTAACCATCGCACTGATAAAAAAGTACGATGCCACTTCGATAAGCGTAAGTATTGAGTTGGGTACAACAATTCGGCGTAAAGACTGTAGCCATGAGTCTCCAAGCAAAGAAGCTGTGGTCTCCCAACCTAGATTCATTTTTGATAGTGCATTTTTACTCATGAGATAAGGTGTGGAGAAGTAATGAATGATATTACTAATCACAATAATGAAGATGGTGTTAGATATCGATGAGCCTGAGAAAACCATTAGATAGGCAATACCAATAACCATACCTGGCACTGTATTGGTCACTAAAGCTGAGCTTTCGATCGTCAGCTTTCCTATCTTGAATAGCCCTGAACGCTCGTATATCAACGCGGCAACATAGGTAATAATAGTGCCAAAAACAGCCGTTAAGGTCGCGACAATAAGTGAATTTTTATACACTCGCATTAGATTCGAGGACTCAATCACCTTAGTAAATGTGTCTGTACTAAACGCCATCTCGTAAGGCCATGTCTTAATCCATGGAATGATGAATATCACAGCAAATACGAATAACAGCGAAATCAAAATGCCACTGGATAACATACCCAGAATCTTGTCTTTGACTTTAGAAGTGGGCAAGTCAAAATGCTCTACTGAGTCATACCTGACATTAAATCGAGCCACATACCAAAGCAGTAGAATGCTCAAAACAGAGGGGATTAGCATAAACAAAGCAACCACAGAGCCCTTTTCAAACGAGGGAGATGCACCCAGTATTTGGGTATAAAGCTCAGTGGCGATAACCTTGTACTGACCACCAATAGAGGCTGGAATACCAAAGTCAGTAAAGGCCAAAAAGAAGCATTGAATGATAGCGGCTGCAAAAGTACCAATTAAGGGACGAATGACCGTCATATCTATCTGGCGTAAGCGTGAATCGCCCATCAGTTCTGATACGATCACGAACTTCTTATCCAAATACTGGAAGGTATTGCTAAGCAGTAAAAAGGCTATTGGCAAGGTATAGATGGTGTAGCCAAGCCACATACCATAGAAACCATATATATCTTCAAACAACTGAAAGCCAATCATCTTAGTGAGCAGACCTTGCTTACCAAAGGTGTAAATAATGGCAAATCCATAAGTCACTGTTGGCAATAGCATAGGGAACAGTGATGCAAGCTTAATGGTTTGTTTAAAACCCTTTGGCAAGTTAGTCCAGTGCACCGTATAGGCAAGGATAAATGCCAAAAAGGTGGCACTCATCGCACTAACAATGGCGACAAAAAAACTATTTAACATCACTTGTCTGAAGTCATTACTGCTGATGATATCGACGTAATGGCTGAGACCTAATCCATCAGCCACATTAAATGACAGCACCAACATTTTACCCAAAGGCACAAACATAAAGACGAGAAATAGCGCACCAATGAAAAGCCACGAAGCTTTCATTAGCGGTGAGTTATTAAGTTTCATAATGACCTACGCGCGAAATAAGTAAGTTTTGAGAGACCAGCGTTGGCCTAGTGCGATTAACCTTTGGAGGTGTCTTTAATTGATTTAGTAGCTGTGCGCTGGATTATGGAATTGATATCTTCAGTGACTGAGCTACTGTTTAGTGCAGGTCTCATTTGAGTGTATTTTTCTAATGGATCAGCTGGCGCATTGTCCGCTTCAAATAGGCTCAAGATATTACGGCGTTTGATATTTAGCTGATTTAAGATAAAGCTCCTAACAAAATCATTAGCAGGGTTTTTGATGATTTCTGATGGTTTAGCATATTGAGCTACTTTGCCGTCTGATAACAACAAAATGCGATCAGAGAGTGTCATTGCTTCTTCAGGATCATGTGTCACAATCAAAGTGGTTAGCTCATAACGCTCTGCAATCTCGCGAATACGTGCCTTAATGGTCTCTTTAATAACCCCGTCTAAGGCAGATAAAGGCTCATCTAATAATAAAATCTTAGGCTTCATCACTAAAGTACGTGCTAATGCAACACGCTGCTTCTGCCCACCAGAGAGCTGGCTGATTCGCTTGTTCAAATGCGGCTTAATCTCCAAAAGGTCAACTAGCTCATCAACCTCCGCTTGTGTGCTGACGTTAGGTCTATTACGTAGCCCATATTCAATATTCTGCTTTACATTCAAGTTAGGAAACAACGCATAGTCTTGGAATACAATATTGAAACCTCTGTGCTTCATAGGCACACGTGTGATGTCTTCCTTATCATAGGCAAGTCGACCAGAACTAATATCGGTTAGACCTAAAATAATATGCAGCAACGTGGTTTTCCCACAGCCAGATGGGCCCAATATTGAAACAATCTCACCCTTATTCACTTTTAGGGAGATATCCTCAAAAATAACTTTGCCATCATACTTCTTAGTCACATTTCTTAGTTCTAACATAATTCAAGCCCAAACTTATATTTTGGTATTAGCAGTGAGTGATAGCTCAAGCAAATACATTTAGGTAAATTGTTCAATGCTTTAATCGTTTACACGTAACTAATATAGAAGATGAATATGACAGTTTGGCGTCAAATATAAGGTTAGCTTATACATTTAATCATTCAGTCTTATTTATCGTGTATAACTTCTCGTACTTCCCAGAGATAAGCCTGACAATCTCTGCAACTGAAACCTATATGAAAGACGGGGGTCATATGACGAAGAAACCTTACACCTATAATCAGTTAAATATCTTGAACTCTGTGCTTGAGGAAGGTAATTACACGCAGGCGGCTAAACGTTTGGGTGTGTCTCAATCTGCCATTAGCCAAGCATTATCTACGCTTGAAAACAATCTTGGGTTTAAGCTATTTATGCAGCGTGGCAGGCACTTTGTGCCAACAGATTACTGCTTAGAGCTTGGAACGTTAACGAGTAAAGTGCAAGCAGTTGAAGACGAACTAGATCAGCTGATTCAAAGAAGTAAAGTTTTTGAATCAGCTATATTGAAGGTAGGTCTATGCAGCCTGCTGCCGGGCACTGAAATTATTAAGCAGTTTAGTAAGCGCTATCCCAAGCTACAGACTGAAATCTATTTTGGTAATTTCCATGAAACGTTTAGTAGAGTGGTTAACGGTCAGGTAGATGTTGGTATTCTTGCAAATGTTCCAAAAAGTGCCAAGTTACAGTTTAAGAAATGTGCTACCCAAAGGCTTGTTGCTTTGTGCTCACCGAACCATCCTTTTGCATCAAGAGAATCTATAAGCTTAACTGAATTAGCGACCGAAACCGTTATATTCCGCACGCACGGCTCTACCACTCAAAAACTTATAAATGAGGCACTAGCAAAAATTAATTTAGAGATAACCCCTACGTATATCGTAAACACCCAAGAAAGTGTTTACGATGCGGTTTACCAGAACTTAGGTGTCGGATTTGCATGGAGCGAAAGCGCGATCAGAAAAGGTGGTTTTGTGAAGGTACCCATTGCGGAGCTACCTTCAGACTATGATGAGGTGGTCTTTTCACTCAAAAATGTAAACAATTTAGTGGTGACTGCTTTGATGAACTCTTTAGACACCTCTGGTTAGACTAGGTCAAAAGAGTATTTTAGTGTTTTAATATACACGCATCTTGCGAATTGGGTTTTTTGCATCAAATACATTTATTATAATTGCTCTCTTGGGAACAGTGAATGTGGTTGTGGAGTAAGTGTTTATTTCATTTGAGTACCTATCACTCTTGTTTTTACCTGTATGATTAGTGATAAGCAATAAAGGATTATTGCTAAGGCTAAAAAAATAAAAGTCAGAGGTAAAAACAAGCTTTCTTGAAGCACGCCATCAGAACCAATGCCACCGTAAAACAAGCTTTCCATCAGTCCAGAAAGCGTAGCGAGGGCTAGCATAATTGAGCCACTAATAAATAATTTAGACGTCATAAAAGCTCCGTTAGATGAGAATTAGCAATAATAATTTATTTTTATTCGAAAATTATTGCAGTATTATCGGTGGCGTATGGTCGCTATGAGATTGCTATTATATTATCAATAGTTGGTTTTTTAATCTTACAGTTCTCAAAACCTTTTAAACCAAAATCTTAATGATGCCACTCTTAGTCATTAGAATAGAGAATCAAACCGCCATTTTAACAAGAACTTCATACTTACTTTGCTTTGGACAAAGTTGTTAGTGGTTGAGCTCCTTTGAACCTTAGCAAGCGTAAAGCATTGAGAGTCACTAGTACCGTTGCACCAGTGTCCGCTATCACAGCAATCCATAGTCCGGTAATACCTAGTAAAGTAGTGATTAGAAACACAGCCTTTAGTCCTAGAGCAAAAATCACATTTTGATGAATGTTGGACATGGTTGCGCGCGATAAGGCAACGAGATGAGCGACGTCCGTGACGCGACTTTTTAATAACGCGATATCGGCTGTCTCGATGGCGACATCCGTACCGCCACCCATAGCAATACCTACGTCTGCTGTTGCTAATGCTGGCGCATCGTTAATACCATCACCAATCATCGCTATCTTGCTATTATCTTTCATCTCATTGAGCAAACGTAGTTTGTCTTCAGGTAAGAGTTCAGCTTCCCATTCTATCTCTAAATGACTAGCAAGTGCCTGAGCGGTCAGACGGTTGTCACCTGTAAGCATCACAGAGCGCACACCCATCGCTTTGAGCTGTGCCACTCCTGCCTGAGCATCCTCTCGCAATTCGTCTCGTAGCGCAACCAACCCAAGCACTTCGCAGCTCTGCTCATCGAACAAAACTGAGACCGTCTTACCCTCGTTTTGTAGTGCTTCAATGTCTGCCTTTTGGTCAATTGATAGCAAGCTTTTCTCAGTTGCATAGACTGGTGATCCAATGGCTAGAGGACGCCCAGTTACCGTTGCATGTACTGCTTTTCCCGCAGTAGCATAGGCATTTGAAGCTATCGGTATAGAGATATTAGCGGCTTTGGCATGATCAATGATCGCTTTTGCCAGTGGATGACTAGAAGCAGACTCGACACTGGCAAACAGCGCTAGTATTTCATTTTGACCTTCAGATTCTGGATACTCTTGTACTGATTGCTTCTGTGTAAAGGCTATCACATCGGTCACCTGTGGCTTACCTTCAGTCAACGTACCTGTCTTATCAAAAGCCACGACATTTACGTGACCCATGGTTTCTAAAGCGCTGCCCCCTTTGATAAGTAAGCCGTGGCGTGTACCGACAGCTAACCCTGACGCGATGGCAGCTGGAGTAGATAGTACAAGCGCGCAAGGACAGGCGATTAGCAATAGTGCAAAACCACGATATAGCCAAGTCGACCATTCACCTCCCATCGTTAGCGGTGGAACAATAATAACCAGTGCGGCAATCGCCATCACCGCTGGGGTATAATAACGACTGAATTTTTCAATAAAGCGGGCAGTAGGGGCTTTAGAGGTTTGCGCTTGCTCTACCAAATTGATAATGCGTGCAATGGTGTTGTCAGCAGCTGTCTTTTGTACACGGATTTGCAGCGCCCCATCCATATTGATTGATCCTGCAAATACTGCATCGCCCATGTCTTTAGCAACGGGTATGGATTCGCCAGTGACAGGTGAGTCATCAAGACTAGAGCTACCTTGAACAATGACACCATCAGCAGATACTTTATCGCCAGGACGTACCAATACCAGATCATTGATCTGTAATGAAGCTGCAGGAACGTCATGTTGTCCGCCTTGTGCATCCAGTAAAATCGCAGTCTTTGGCACCAATGATGCCAATGCCCTGATACCAGCACGGGCACGATCTGCTGCCACACCTTCTAACAATTCACCGACTGAGAACAAAAAGACAACCGCCGCCGCCTCTTCAGCTTCACCAATGATAAGTGCACCAATTGCCGCGATAGACATCAGCATTTCAATAGAAAACGGGGTGCCTGTCATCGCTAGGGCTAAGGACTTTCGGGCAAAAGGGAAAACACCCACAATGACGGCAATAGCAAATGCCCACATGCCATAATCAGGAAAAAGTAATGCCAACGCGTAGGCGACGCTCATCAAGACGCCGAGACCAACCACTTGCTTACCTTTTCTGGTTTGCCACCAACGCTGTTGCTGCGTATCTAATAGATTATCACTAATGCTGTCTGCTGCGTTTGCTTGATCAGTAGTGGCAGATATGCCAAAACCCAAACGCTTGATGGTATTTTCAATATCGCTGCACTGAGTATCTGAATCAGGGGCAAGCGATAGCTCTAACTTTTCAGTCGCAAAATTAAGCTGTATATCAGAGACACCGGGCATACGTGCTAATGCGGTTTCGATCTTTCTGACACAACTGGCACAGTCCATACCTTCAATACGATATTGCATAATAAACTGCCTCATTATAAGAATTCATTTGATAACGCTATTGTGAACCCTCTAGTGGCTTCAGAGTCAAGGCCGTTTATATGCAATGGTATAAACTTGATTTACTTAGAGCTAAACCTTATAGTCACTTTAATGTTTTCAATTTTGAAATGACTTTGATTTAACTTTGAGAGAACTGTGAGATAACGATGCTAATAAAAATCGGAGAGCTTGCTAAGCGTACAGGCGCTACAGTAGAGACCATTCGCTATTATGAAAAAGAAAAGTTATTACCAGAGCCTGCGCGTAGTGAAGGGAATTATCGCTTATATCGCGAAAGTCATATCGAGCGTCTACAGTTCGTTCTGCACTGTCGTACACTCGATATTACGTTGGATGAAGTACGGACTTTACTTAAGTACTGGGAAGAGCCTAGCAGAGATTGCGCTGATGTCGATACCTTGTTGGATGAACATATCCGCACTGTAGAAACACGTATAGAAGAGCTAAAGCAGTTAAAAAAACACTTAAGTGTTTTGCGGCAGAAATGCGTCAGTAGCGCACCAGCGAAGTCATGTGGCATATTAAATGCGCTTGCTGATCATTCTTGTCATGAAAATTCGCCATATGGCTCACAGTAAATACTATCTGAATAGCTGCAAATAATTAATGCTTATTCATCGCTATAGATAGTGTCTCTGCTGTCTGATAATTACTATGCCACCATTTCACTTTATCTATTTAAACTGATTCTAATGACTTGGTTAAACAGATTCTAACGATTTGGCCTCTTCAAAAAACGCAAACCATAGACGCCTACCCTCTTCATTAATACGTCGCACCGTTTCAAAATACTTTTGCCGTGCTTCTTCATCTACTAAGGGAGCAGGAAGTAAGGGGTCAAAAACAACACTGCGGATACCTGCATCTCCAAGCATGAATATTTCTCGAAGCGCTACATGGGAGGGCAATTCGTCCAAATCACTTAGCCAGTCGGTGAGCTGCTGCGACTTTTCCTTATAATGCTTTTCAAGATGCATGTCTGACCAAAGCGCTCGTGCTTTTTTCTGCCTAACCTCATCAAATTCATTGGCTTTAAAAACTGCAGCTTCCTCTTCTAAGCCCAAGTCCAATAGACGCTGACGGACGACATCAACACCGCCTAGTAAATTATTGGGACGCAGATAAAGCCCTTTATCAAGTTCACGAAACCCCAATAATGATAAAGCACGAGCACGGGCACGCAGCACTTTACGATCACTGCGAGGTAATCCACCGGTCGCTACCGCTATCCATGAACCATCGGATTTTATCGTTCTTTTATCTGCTGTTTGCCATAAGGCCACATCGGCGCCCAATTTTTGAGCTTTCGGTCCGAGTTTGTAGGTGGCAGGACCAATCGACTCAGCAAGATCCGCTTGGATCAAACGAGCCAGCGTCACACGTATACTATTTTCTGTCATACCAAAAATAGAGCCTGCCAGCACTGCTTCGGAAGCACTAAGTGTGTTTGCCTCTGCCACCATAAGTAAGCGTAAAAGCAATAAACGAGGCGTTGGTTTGTTCATATTACACCTATTGACGGAATTATTTTTTATATGTAATACTGATCGTAGGAATTACTAAACTACTGAAACTTAGTAAATGACATTTAAAATCAAGGAAGATAATCATCATGTCAATTGTAAATCAATTTAAGACCCATGAGGTGCAGAATCAACCTTTTGCCTTAGCCAATTATAATGCATGGGAAACAGATGCAGCGCTCAAAGAAGCTGTCGCACGAGAGGGTGCTGCTTGGGCAGAAAATCACTTAAAAGAGTTTGGCGCACTGACTGGTGGAGATCTGATCAACAGCGGATTCTTAGCCAACGAAAACAAGCCTAAATTACGCAACTTTGATAGCTATGGTCGGCGTATAGATGAAGTAGAGTTTCATCCGGCTTACCATGATCTGATGCGTGCAGGAATGAAATACGGCATGAGCAATTTTGCTTGGCGCAATGAAGAGCGTGATAGTGCTCATGTGGCTCGAGCGGCAGTCATGTATCTGGGCTCACAGCCTGAGGCTGGGTTTGGTTGTCCCATGTCTATGAGCTATGCCGCTATCCCTGCCCTACGCCATTCGCCAGCGCTGGCCAAAAAATGGCTGCCCAAGCTATCATCTGAACACTATGATCCGCGCAGCTTGCCCATGGAAGAAAAGCTAGGCTGTACGATGGGTATGGGCATGACAGAAAAACAAGGTGGATCAGATTTACGTCGCAATACGACTAGGGCCACACGACAAGAAGATGGCTCTTATGAAATCATTGGGCATAAATGGTTTTTCTCAGCGCCAATGTGTGATGCTCATCTCGTCTTGGCTCAATCTGACAGTGGACCTAGTTGTTTTTTAGTACCACGCTTTCGGCCTGATGGGACACGCAATGCCGTACAAGTTCAACGCTTAAAAGATAAATTAGGAGATTGGGCAAACGCTTCCTCCGAGGTGGAGTTTCAAGGCGCATTCGGTGAGCTAGTGGGCATTGAAGGTCGCGGTATCCCGACCATTATTGAGATGGTCGCGCTAACCCGACTTGACTGTATGATCGGCTCCTCAGCCCAAATGCGCCAAGCGATCGTCCAAGCGATTCATCACACCAGTCAGCGCGAAGCCTTTGGTAAGTTATTAGTCAACCAACCTATCATGCGTAATGTGCTGGCAGACTTAGCCTTAGAGTCCGAAGCAGCTCTAGCCCTAACAATGCGTATTGCGCGCGCTGTTGATAGGATAGTAACAGATCCTCATGAATCCGCGCTCGCTCGTATTGCTACTGCAATTGGGAAGTATTGGATATGCAAACGCGCCCCCGTTCTTATCAATGAGGCACAAGAATGTTTGGGCGGTAATGGCTATGTCGAAGAGACTATTATGCCGCGCCTGTACAGGCAAGCGCCGCTAAACTCAATCTGGGAAGGCAGCGGCAATGTGCAGTGTCTAGATGTGCTACGTGCCTTAAAAAAGGAGCCAGAGACTCAGAGAGCTTTATTTAAGGAATTGCAACAAGCAGCAGGAAAAAGTGCTGATTATGATGCAGAGTTAAACCTGCTGATAGAGCGATTTGAGGACACGCAAACCTTGGAGTTCCGTAGTCGCTATGTGATTGAGCGCCTAGCATTGATGCTACAGGCTTCGATACTACTACAGACTGAACATACGGAGATCGCTCAGGCATTCTGTCGTTCTAGGATTGGGAATGAGCATGGGCTAGCCTTTGGTACATTAAGTCCTGATGCTCCTGTAGATTTATTGATCGAACGGGCAGCTGGCGCGACCAAAGCAGTTCTCTAGCTAGGTATATTTATATGTATCAAATAGTCTTCTACTCTTGATGTCAGTCACTTTCTTCTCAGCCATAACTGGCTAAATAACGGTCACAGGAAGCTCTAAAAAAGGCGCTTCTGAATTACAGAAACGCCTTACCGAATAGTCGTTCGAATATTAAATTGCTTAAAATATTTCATCGTTTCGCAGAGTGAAAACCTCATAGCCGTCAGAAGTAACCGCAATTGTGTGCTCCCATTGCGCAGATAGCTTTTTATCATTGGTGATTACGGTCCAGCCATCTTTTTTGACTTTAACTTTGGCTTTACCTTGGTTGACCATCGGTTCAATGGTAAATGTCATACCTTCTTGTAGGACTAGGCCTTTTCCTTGATGTCCGTAATGCAAAACTTGTGGTCCTTCATGCATTTCGCGTCCAATACCGTGGCCGCAATACTCTCGCACTACAGAGTAGCCGTGCTGCTCAGCGTAACTTTGGATGGCATGGCCAACATCGCCTAACGTTGCTCCAGGTTTCACCACTCGTATTCCTTCCCACATAGCTTCATAGGTCTGATCAACCAAGCGTTTTGCAAGGGGCAACACCTCACCTATCAAATACATTTTGCTAGAATCAGCGATAAAACCCCCTTGTTCTAGGGTAATATCCACATTCACAATATCACCCGATTTGAGTATTTGCTGCTCTGAAGGAATGCCATGACAGACCACGTTATTAACTGAGGTATTCAATGCATATTGGTAACCATACTGACCCTTACTGGCTGGACGTGCACCTAGCTGATCGACAATATAGTGCTCAGCAAGGTTATTGATCTCCATCGTAGAAGTACCAACTGTAATTTGCTCATCAAGATAATCAAAGACAGAGGCGAGAAGTCGCCCAGACTCGCGCATGATTTCCAATTCTGCTGCATTTTTAAGTATGACCTTATCCATCTATAAGGTTCCTTACATTGACATCAGCTTGTCTCATTTGCTCATTGATAATTTGGTTGTAAGACATATTAGGGTTGGCTTCAGCGAGCATGCCTATCTTCATCCAATATTCAGCTTGTGCGTTGATGGAGCGCACCATGACGGCACTTGCTTTACGAATATCTTCATGCAGTTCATCATCAATTTTCACAATTCCCATAAAAATACCTTAATATACGAAACGTATATGAATCGTATATCTATTTTTGTATGGTTGCAAGAAATAACGTATCGCTCAACCTCGATTTCCTTATATTGAAATCATGTGAATTCAACTATAGCTTGAGACTGATAGCAAAAAACCACCTTGATAGGTGGTTTTTTGCTGATTTTATTGTTCAGAACTGGTGTAGTCAGCTTTTAGAAAGTTCTATTTAAAAAATCATATGAGCACACACCGCAATGATTGGTAATGAGATGATTGTTCTCAATAGAAAAATGACTAATAATTGAAAAAAGCTCACTGGGATTTTTGTCCCTAAAATTAATCCCCCTACTTCTGACATATAGATCAATTGAGACACTGACAAGCAAGCAATGACAAATCGAGTTAACTCAGACTCTATTGAAGAACCGATAATAGCCGGCAAGAACATATCTGCAAAACCTACCATGATCGTTTTTGACATTTCTGCGGCAAACGGTATGTTCAATAACTCTAAGAATGGAATAAAAGGCATACCTAAATAATCAAATACAGGTGTTTCTTCTGCAACGATTAAACCCATCGTTCCGATTGCCATAACGACAGGCAATATCCCAATCCACATATCCAAAATATTTTTTAGTCCATCTCTTAAGAAAGTAAGAAAACTTGGACTCTTATCTGCTTTTTGGACAGCTTTATGTAAACTGTGGGTGAATAACGTTTTCCCTTCGGGAATGGTTTCATGATCTCTATCACTGTTTTCGATAGTATAAGTATCTTCAATTCTAGATAAAGGCAATAACCTTGGTACTATGAGAGCACAAACAATCCCGCATAAAGCAACGACCCCAATCATATTGATAAAGTAGCTCTCAAGCTTAACCTGAGAGATGACAACCAAACAGAATGTAATCGACACTGCTGAAAAACTTGTCGCAATAATTGCCGCTTCTTTTTTGGTATAGAACCCACCTTCCAATTGTTTATCGGTTAATAAAACTCCAATAGTGCCATCGCCCAACCATGACGTTAGACAATCTACAGATGACCTACCTGGTAAGCCAAATAAAGGTCTCATCACTTTACTTAGTAGAACCCCAAAAAATTCTAATAAGCCAAAATCAAGCAATAAAGGTAGCAGCAATCCAGCCAAGAAAAATACGATAAAAAGTATAGGCATTAATTCATATAATATTAAGCCGCCAATATTGTCTGAATATATTGCCTCAAACCCAAATTTAAAATAGGTCACGACAACGAAAAATGCACCAAGCATCCTAATAATAAGCCAAGGCGTTGTAACGTTTAATAAATTATTTAGAAACGCATTCTTCAGAATAAATGCAGGTTTCATGATTTTAGTATATAAGGTACAACATAAGGTAATCATGATTGAGGTGACAACCAATAGCGGCAAAAGGTCACCGATATAACCCTGTATATAATCCTTCAATACAGATATAGGAATGGTAAATCCTTCTGCATAAGTGACAAACTTACCATCCACATACGGAATTGGAAATACGAAAAGCATCAAACCTATAATAGATGGTATAAAGAACTTCAAAAACTGTCTGATATTGATACCGCTAACATCTCGACTTGCAGCGCTGGCTTTAATAATGTCCATATTATTTTTACTCGCAGTCCCTTTTTAACCAACCTAAAGAAGGTTTTAACAAACCCCTTTAGGCTAGATTCTTTTACTCATTTTAAATATTCAGTACTAGTAATTGCTCAAAAGTGTGTGGGTCACTTTTTCTAAAATTTTAAATATTCTGGTCGAGTCATCTTTTGAGTTGTTATACAAAGGATTTATCTCTGCCATCTCCCAGCAGCATACTTTCTTGTTCTTAATTAACTCTATGTTAAGTTGCATCGCTTGCTCGTATGACAGGCCATTCATTGCAGGCGTACCGGTGCCTGGCACATATAAAGGATCGACACTATCAACATCAAATGACACGTAGATATGATCGCAATATTCTAGTTTTTTGAAGATTTCCTCTACGGTAGAACTGATGCCTTTTTGGGTTATCTCAGCCACGCTATATAAAGGGATTTTATGTCTTCTAATTAGATCCATCTCTTCTTCTTGATAATCTCTAACCGCACAAAACACCACATTTTCTGGCTTAATTGATGGCTCGCTCGATGCCATAAATTTCAACTTTTCCCAATACTCTTTTTCTTTTTCAGAAAGCTCGTTACGCTGACATTCCAAATTATCGATTGCACAAGCCATTGCCAAAGGCATGCCATGCATATTTCCTGATCCGCTGGTATATGGTGAGTGAAAATCGGCGTGTGCGTCTATATAAACCACGCCAATTTCAGCATCAGGATGCGCCATTTTTAGACCATGCATCGTGCCTGCGCAGCTAGAATGATCACCTGCAATAACAATCGGAAACTGATTCTCATTTCTTATATCTTTGATTTTATGCGCCAATTTAGAAATAACAGGCTCAATTACATCAGCGTATTTTGCATGCTTAAATGATGACTCTTCTTCATGTATATATTCATTTTTTATACTATCAAGTTGCAATTTTTCATAGTAGTCTGCATTCATCTCTTTTGATGACGCGCGCAATGCATCAATTCCTAGTGAAGCGCCTTTTTTATGCCCTGCAACATCTGAATAAACTTCTACTATTCGCACGTTTTTCATTAAATCATTCATTATTTTGTCTCTATTAAATAAAACAATTTTTTCATCATTTGAGTCCAAAACTGGCATTGAACTCCTATTTTTCTATATTCAAACTACTTATGATGCGGCCATCGCTTCGTTCGTCTCTAGGCTACGATCTTTGCTATGAGCTTTGACTACCGAATAGAGGTTTTTAGGGTCTTGTTGCTGAGGAATCAAGTCAAGCAGCTCATATGCGTCTTGCTTTTTGATCAAATCACGCAAAAATACCAAAGCCGTAAAGTCTTCTGAGGCAAAACCAACACCATCAAATACAACCAAGTTATTTTCATTGGTGCGTACTGCTTTTTCACCATTTACGATGCGGTGAAACTCTGTCACAGGAAAATCCTGAGAGAGCTGTTGAATGTCGCCTTCAATACGGGTTTGCGGTTCAAACTCCACAATCACATGAGCGGCTCTTAACAGGATGTTGGCATCCAGCTCCGTTTTGCCAGGACAGTCACCACCGATAGCATTGATATAGACACCTTTTTTGACCATATCATCACGAAGAATCGTGGCGTTTTTCTTATCTGCGGTACAGGTAGTGATGATATCTGCACCTTCAACTGCTTCTTCTACCGTTTTGCAGATAGTAATCTCTAGGCCTGAATCGGCAAGGTTATGCGCTACTTTTTCAGACGCGGCTGAATCGACATCATATAAACGCACTTTTGAGATACCCACGACTGCTTTCATACCCATTGCTTGGAACTCACCCTGAGCACCATTACCGATGAGCGCTAAAGTCTGGGCGTTTTTGGGCGCACAATGTTTGGCAACCAGTGCAGAAGTCGCCGCAGTGCGTAAGGCGGTTAAAATACACATTTCTGTCAGCAGAATGGGATAGCCGGTATCGACATCAGACAATAAGCCAAAAGCGGCGACCGTCTGCAAATCGCGCTTGGTGTTGATCGGATGACCATTGACATATTTACACGCAAACATTTCACCATCGCTGACAGGCATCAACTCTATGACACCGTCTTTGGAATGAGAAGCAAAACGACTGGATTTTTCAAAACTATCCCAACGAGAAAAATCTTGTTCTAAAGCATCTACCAATTCTTTTATCGTCTGTTCTATACCATGATTACTAATGATTTCAGCCATCGCCTGTACGCTAACAAATGGCACACCCTGCTTCTGTGATACGATAAATTTAGACATTAATTTTGCTCCATTCCTTGAATATTATTTATTTAACCGACAATTAATATGCTACCAATTATAATTGTCAGTTAAAATGTCAATAATTTACTAAATATGGACATTTTTTTGACACATTGTTAGGTGCTACTTAGCATAATGTCAAAATCTAATGAAGGAAGCATTTTTATGGCGTATTACACTTATGACTCTTTAGATAGCGAACTGATATCTGAACTTCGACAAGATGGTCGAGCAACCATCTCAAACCTGGCTAAAAAACTTAAAGTCTCTCGTGCCACTGTCCAAAACAGATTGGATAGACTGATTCACAACGGTGCTATTTTAGGATTTACAATTCGAGTGCATGAGGCACTAGATAAAGAAACAGTCAAAGCGATGATGATGATTGAAGTAACAGGAAAATCTACTTCACAAGTAATTAGGAAACTGCGGGGTATCCCGCAATTGATTAAGCTACATACGACCAACGGGGCGTGGGACTTGGTAGGAGAGATACACACGACAAGCTTGAGGGAATTTGATGAAGTGCTGAGGCAAGTCAGAGAAATTGATGGCATTTTGAATAGCGAAACAAGCGTTCTGCTTTCGAGTTTGTAGTGTCATTGAACTCACAATCGCATAAGCTATGCTGTTTATCTGATAGATATTGACTTAGGATGTTGTGACTAGGCCGCCTGAAGGTAAACGTAAAAAGAATATATTGGCGCTTTATAAGCTAGATTTTTTAATTTTTATTTGACTGGTACAATAAAACTAAAGAACGTATCTTTTACTACGTTCTTTAGTATGAGAACACGATGGTATCTTTAACTCAGACGATAGCTTATCTTATCTTAAGACAAAAAACCTACTAATGGCTTACTATTTATTAAATAATATTAACTTCATAGCTGAACTTCTCCGCCATTCCATATGACTCTCTATATTCGATAGGATCACCTTCTAGACTCTTAGCAATACGGCATACCTTCACTAGGTTTTCTTGCTCATTATTATCTAAATAAGGGTCTACGTGATTGGCTACAAAAAATAGTGTCTCTACGGCAGATGAGACAAACTGGCCACACTTTGTATAATAAAACGGATATAGCAAATTCTCAAAATCTTCAGGCTCTAGATTTACAAAGGCTTGATAACGACTCTTAGGTAACCAAATTTTTTCACTCAGCGAAACTTTGCCTTCAATAATGCGCACACGTTCTATATAAATAAGCGCTTTATTCTTACCAATATCTAGCTTTTCATTAATCTCTTCAATACCCTCTATTACCATGACCTTTTTGACCACGCCTGTCGGTGTCGCATAGCACGCATCTTTATCACGAAATTTAAAAAACCGTAATAATGAGCTTTCAAAATCTGGACGCTTTAGAAAGGTACCTCTGCCTTGATATTTGGTCAATACGCCATCGTCGACCAGCTTTTCAACCGCTTTTCGAACGGTTCCGACTGATACTTGATACTTATCTGCAAACTCTTGCTCAGTCGGTAAAGGTGTGTTTTCGTCCCATTTACTTTCTGTCAGTAAAGTCAAAATGTGCCATCGCACTTGCTCATACCGTGGTATTTTAAATTTTTCTAAATTTTTTAGCATTATTTCACCACAATTTAAGAGGTTTATGAATTGTTTTACTGTTTTTAAGCATTGTTATCATTCTAGAGATTGGGATACAACGGAGTACTCTATCTTAAGCGCTAAGAAAACCTTATATATCATTGCAATACTAACGACTGTCTGGCACTTTGTGGGCAATCTTATCTAATTCATATTACTTTTTTTGCTATTATTCCACTTATTTATACGTGCATTTCAGGCTTATACGATTCTGTAATCTAGAAAGTTGTTTGTCAATATTCTCGTAATGCTCTTTACCTATAGAAGTCAATACAGTTCTCTATAGAATTCATGTAGTTAAGCTCAAGGGACAATAATGACTCTTTATATTCTAGCCGCAATAGTAATATGTATTATTTTGGGCTATACCACTAAGATCAATATTGGTCTATTTGCTATTGCATTTTCATACCTCATCGGCTGTTTCGGTATGGGAATGAGCGCTTATGAAATTGTTGAGCTATGGCCTCTCAAAATTTTCTTTGTTATTTTTGCCGTTACTCTCTTCTATAACTTTCCTTTAGCGAATGGCGCTTTAGAAAAACTATCGAATCATTTGATCTATAGATGCCGTCATTTTCCCGAGTTTTTACCCTTGGTTATTTTCTTTGCTGCTACGGTCGTTGCTGGCTTAGGGGCTGGTTATTACACCGTCTTAGCCACGATGGCACCTATGATTCTGTTATTGTCTAAGCGTACTAATTTGAATCTTGTCATTGCTACTTTATCTGTTAACTATGGTGCATTGGCTGGTGCTAATTTTATCACCTCACAAAGCGGGGTTATCTTTCGAGAGCTGATGCGCGGGGCCGGCGTCGCAAATGATAATACCTTTACTTATGTTTTAGGTGTCTTCGCGGTTACCTTTTTCATGCCAGTGATCGTCTTAGGTATATATTGCTTTTTTAATGCCAAAAATAGCAAAATTGCGATTCAAACGATAGTACCAGAGCCTTTCGATAATAAGCAAAAACAATCTATTATGCTGATTTTTATCATGATGGCTATCGTGCTTATTGTACCCATCTTAAATCTCCTAATGCCTAACATAGAAGCAATTCAGTTTTTGAACGCTCGGATTGACATTGGTTTTATCGCCATTATTTTTGCCTTAATCAGTTTATTATTAAAATTAGGTGACGAAAAAACAGTAATTGCCTTAATCCCCTGGAATACACTTATTATGATTTGTGGGGTTGGTATGCTGATCGGCCTTGGCGTTGAGATCGGTGTTATTTATGAGCTAACAGAATGGCTAAGTACCAACGTCCCTATCTGGATGATACCAATTTTGGTCTTCGTTATTAGCGCAATCATGTCAATCTTTGCTAGTACACTTGGCGTGGTCGCTCCTACTCTATTTCCTATGGTGCTGCCTTTAGCCGTCGCCTCTGGACTTAACCCTCTATTGTTATTTACCTGTATTGTGGTGGGAGCACAAAGCTCATCACTCTCTCCTTTCTCATCAGGAGGCAGTCTAATGTTGGGCGCTTCTCAAGTAGTTATAGAAAAAAACAAGCTATTTAATGCGCTACTATTCAAAGCGGTACCCTTAGATATTGGTATTGGCATATTAGCAATTTTCATTATTCAGCTGCTGTTTTAACTAGCATGTGTTCTTATGTTGAGAATGGGAACACGCTCTACCCTTAAGCAAACCCCTCCCAAAAGACAGTTTTGAAGCAGCTGTCTTTTGACTGACATATACAATCAAACTTCTTAAATACCTAATGCATTGCCCGTTCTGGCGCTTAATCTCATCTCACTGACTTCATCTACCGAGACAGCTTTTTTCTTATCCGAAAAAACATACCCTAGCATGTTTTTAATATCTCTCTCATGGTTATAAATAACTATAAATCATTGTATTCATTAGTTTTTATCGACATCATCATCTTGTATTCTGAAGGTTCTGCTGTCTTATCTCTTCCTTGATATTGAGACAATAAGTAATTTGTTATCAGTCATTATGATAGTACCTTAAAATAAAATTCATGTATACATACATATGTTTCTTGTTATTTCTATAATATTCTGTTACTTTTGCAAAACGCTAAAAACTCTACTTTTATGAAGTTTGGTAGTTATTGTCAGGATGATCTGAACTTCATCTGTCATCACTTTATTATTTTGCTCAAAATTCTATTGAGCTATTCATTAAAAATACACACAAGGAGTGTCGTGTGAACAAACTATCCTATTTGGCTCTTGGCCTTTCTGTACTCACTCTTACCGCATGTAATAAATCTGATACGACAGCATCTGATGCTAGTTATGACGCCCCTTCACGTCCAGAATGTATCGCCCCAGCAAAACCAGGCGGTGGCTTTGACTTGACTTGTAAACTTGCTCAAGCTGGCTTAAGAGATACTGGCCTATTAGAAGATCCAATGCGAGTCACTTATATGCCAGGCGGCGTAGGTGCTGTTGCTTATAACAAAATCGTTGCCAATGATCGTGCTAATAACGATGCAATCATTGCTTTCTCTACTGGCTCTATCCTAAATCTATCGCAAGGTAAATTTGGTAAATTCACCGAAAAAGACGTGAAATGGCTAGCAGCCGTTGGTACTGATTATGGTGCTATCGCTGTCAATGCAGACTCACCTATCAAAGACTTAGCAGGATTGGTCGCTGAGCTTAAGTCAAATCCAAAAGCAATCAGTTTCGCCGCTGGTGGTAGTGTTGGCGGTCAGGACTGGATGCAGACAGCTATTTTAGCTAAAGCGGTTGGGGTCAATCCTAGCGATATGACTTATGTTGCGATGGAAGGTGGCGGCGAGGCTATTACAGCGGTCATGGGTAACCATGTGACTGTCGTAAGTGCTGGTATCGCTGAGATCATGCCACAAGCCACTGCTGGCAAATTACGTGTATTGGCTGTATTTGCAGATGAAAGACTGGGCGGCACTATGGCCGATATTCCTACTGCTGTAGAGCAAGGCTATGACGTTACTTGGCCTGTCATGCGTGGTTATTACATGGGTCCAGATGTCAGCCCTGCCGCTTATGACTGGTGGAAAGCAAGCTTTGATAACATGCTTGCGGATCCAAAATTCGCTGAATTACGCGAGCAACAAGAGCTACTACCATTCTCTATGACTGGTGATGAGCTAGAAGCATACGTTTATAAACGTACAGGTGAGCTACGTGAATTGTCTGCTGAGTACGGTCTTGTTGATGCTGCAGCTAAGTAGCATTACTCAGATCATATCCCCTTAATGATTGAATACTGATTTTTATAGTATTTATCGAAGGTTGACAGATGAGACATCTATCAACCTTCTTATTTTGGAATTTAAGGAATACTTCTATGACAATGGAACGTGCGTTTTCTGGATTAATGGGGCTGTTTAGCTTATTTTTGGTCTATTTAGCTATTGGTTACGTTGCTCCTATTGCCTATGATCCTATCGGCCCTAGACCCTATCCTATTTTGATTTTCTCACTTACGGCACTTTTGACCTTGGTTATTGCCTTTCGTCCAGCACGATTTACGAAAGTCATCGATTTGGGCTATAACAACGTCGTGCTTAGAAATCTTGTGCTGTGTGTCAGCACATTATTAATTTATAGCTTAATTTTCGAGCCTTTAGGTTTTGTGGTTGCTACCACACTGATGTGTTTTGCGGTTGGTTTATTATTTGCCGGAAATCCTATTAAAAGCCTTATCTTTTCAGTTGTGATCAGTATCGCCCTGTATGTCTTATTTGACATTGCTTTGGATGTGATTCTGCCACTTGGAATATTATCAGGAATAATGGGATAGCTATTATGGAAACTTTTGACTTTTTAATGCAAGGTTTTGGCGTAGCGATGTTGCCCAAAAACTTACTGATTGCACTCATTGGCGCTTTTATTGGTACGGTTGTGGGTATGTTGCCTGGCCTTGGCCCTATTAATGGTGTGGCAATTCTATTGCCTTTTGCCTTTGCCCTTGGTCTACCACCCGAGAGTGCACTTATCTTACTGGCGGCTGTTTATCTTGGTTGCGAATATGGCGGTCGTATTTCTGCCATTCTACTTAACGTGCCGGGATCTGCCGCGGCGGTTATGACCTCATTGGATGGTAACCCGCTAGCGGTTCAAGGCAAGGCTGGCATCGCCTTGTCCATCTCTGCGGTTGCCTCGTTTATTGGTTCTACGATTGCGACCATTGGTGTGGTCTTGTTCGCACCTCTATTGGCTAAATGGGCAGTGTCTTTTGGACCTGCTGAATACTTCGTATTAATGGTATTCGCGATTTGCTGTTTGAGTGGTTTGGTTGGTGATCAACCTATCAAGACAGCAGTGTCAGCGTTAATCGGCTTGGGTCTAGCTACTGTTGGTGTCGATGCGGTCACAGGTATCTATCGCTATACCTTTGATTCAGTCAACTTATCTGATGGTATTCAGTTCACAACGATCGTTATTGGATTTTTCAGTGTCAGTGAAATCTTGATTTTGCTCGAAAGAACCAGTACTGGTGGGAAAATTATCGCGCAAGGTAAGCGTAGCTTATTCAACCTAAAAGAATTTCTCTTTACCATTGGCGCCATGGTGCGTAGTGGCATAATGGGCTTCTTCGTTGGTATTTTGCCTGGTGCAGGTGCGACTATCGCGAGTGCGATGACCTATGCTAGTGAACGTAAAATTGCTGGAGACAGCGGCAAATTTGGTGAAGGCGATCTTCGTGGTTTAGCCTCTCCAGAGGCGGCTAATAACGCATCAGCATGTGGTTCATTTGTACCGATGTTGACCTTGGGTGTTCCTGGTTCTGGTACGACAGCGGTCATGATGGGTGCGTTGACTTTATATAATATCACGCCAGGTCCGCAGCTATTTACCGAACAGCCAGACATCGTTTGGGGTCTGATTGCCTCATTATTCATCTGTAACGTTATCTTGTTAGTAATGAATATTCCTTTGGTTGGTGTATTTTCTAAGCTACTTAATGTACCAAACTATATCTTGATACCATCTATTGCTGCTATTAGTTTCGTTGGTGTTTACTCTATCAACAGCACGACCTTTGATATGGTATTCATGGTAGGACTTGGGATATTTGGTTACTTCTTACGCAAGCTACATTTCCCTCTATCAGCCCTTATTCTAGGTTATGTACTGGGAGAGCTAATGGAGTCTAATCTCAGACGTGCCTTGTCTATTTCTCAAGGTGAGATGTCTATTCTATGGAGTAGCCCAATCACCGTATCACTATGGGGTCTGGTAGTTGTCATGATATTCATGCCAATCATTCGTAAAATGTATCGTAAGCGCTTTAAGAAGACTGCTGCATAAGTTCTTGCTAGTTCGTCTCTAAATCTCTCTCCGGCGGTGGTTGTACTCTATGTATGGCCACCGTTTTTTTAGAGATACTTTCACCCTACTTTCAACAGCTATTTAACACTCCTAACTCTTTTGTCAGCTGTCCAAAATTAGCAAAACATCACTACTTGATGTCACTTATGAAATAGGATTTTATAGTGCTCTTTGTTTTAGATTTATTGCAAACCATTCCAACTTGGCATTTAGTAGGTTTGTTTGTCGCTGGCATGGTCGCTTTTATTATCTCCACTATATCTGGTGGTGGCGGTGCTATGCTACTGATACCAGTTACCTCTTCGATGGTAGGGACAGCGATTGCACCACCTGTGATCAACGTGGCTACCTTTCTGAGTAATGCATCGCGACTTTATCTATTTTGGCATGATATTGATTGGTCATTGACCAAATATTATGTCCCAAGCGCTATCGTAGGTGCATGGCTAGCCGCATTGGTGTTTAGTCGTTTGGACGCAGGCTGGATTCAGTTATTGGTTGGCGCATTTTTAGTCTCGACTATTTTCCAATACAAGTTTGGTAAAGTAAGTAAAACATTTGATATGCCAAAAGTAGGTTTTGTGCCTGTGGGCTTTGTCATTGCCTTTATGAGCACTTTGGTGGGTGGCCTCGGCCCTATTCTTAACCCTTTTTATATGAATGCTGGACTGGAAAAAGAAAGTCTTATTGCGACCAAAACAGCTAATTCTTTCTTTGTAGGTATTGTACAAATCGTCAGCTACACCTTTTTTGGGATACTCACCGTCAAGATATGGGCGTATGGTCTTGTATTAGGACTGGGCGCCGTGATTGGCAATATCATTGGCAAACGCTTTTTAGCAGGCATTAGTATTAGCCAGTTTAGAATTATGCTGCTGATACTAATGGTAATAAGTGGCCTAATAATGATAATAAGAAATATTGATGTGCTGTTCTAGAGCATTTCCATTCTATGTCATGACCACTCATAGTCTATTCTTATAAATAAGCATAATTCTTTAACTTCATATATATTTACCGATTGAACATCTATGCATAGTATCTTTGTAGGCTAACCTGAGCAATGCTATTGAAACTAACATAGAAAGCTTTAATCTAACGGACTGAATATATAAGTAAATAGAATTTTCCTTAGTGTTTTTCCGAGTATGCTTATACCTAGCATATGTAGATAGCCCCAATCTCAAGGTTGGGGCTGTTTTTATGCCTGCAATAACAGAGCTGTAGCGGAAAACCTTTAGTTTCAAAGCTTTGTAATCAAAAATGGTTATTAAGCGTCATCATAGTTCACTTAATAACCCAGTCGAAAACCGCTACCCTTTCACATGGATGAATCGTCTGTGTTTATAAGATCTGGCAAGCCTCATCAAAGTCCAATCTTGGCAGACGACTATACAAGTGATCTTCTTGGCCATAACCTATATTAATGAGCAGGTTTGAGGTCCATCTGCTATCTTTAAGAAAGGTGTCATTCACTAATTCATTATTAAACCCAGACATTGGGCCTGTGTCTAAACCCAAGGCTCTACAAGCTAAGATGAGATACGCCGCTTGCATAGAACTGTTTCTAAACGCCGTTTCTTTTATGAGTTCAGGGCTAGAGTTAAACCATGACCTGGCGTCAGTATGTGGAAATAATTTGGGAAGTTGCTCATAAAACTCATTGTCATAAGCGACAATCACTGTGATAGGTGCTGTCATTGTTTTTTCGATATTACCTGATGACAGTGCTGGCTCTAAGCGCGCTTTAGCGTCATCAGATTTAAGAAATATAAAACGCGCCGGTGAACAGTTGGCCGAGGTAGGTGCCATTTTAACTAAATGATAGATCTCTTCAAGTAGTGCATCTGGTACGTCTTTTTTTTGCCAAGCATTAAAGGATCTGGCCTTGCCAAACAGCTGGTCAAGACTTTCTGAAGATAACGATAGAGAATCAGTCATAGTACGTCCTAATTGATATTAATTTTTGGATAAGAATTGGAGGATTTTGTTATTGGTTGAGCAGGTCTCTGTGATTGTGCTGGCATGGCCACCTGTCACCATCAACTCAAATTGAGCATTCTGCATATTTTCAGCTAAAGCCAGACCGCGTTGCCATGGCACCAAAACATCATCGAGGTTGCTTAAAACTAGTGTTTTATTTTTGATATGCTTGGCATTTATCAGGGGCTGATAAGCCTGCAAGGCTTTTAGTCTCGTTGAGACGTTCTCGACTGGCGCAAAGTGAGCGATGGCTTTATTTTCTTTTTGCGTGAGTGTATCTATGTTGTCTGAGATCCAGATCGGTGGGTACAAAAATATCGCTTGGGCACGTACAAATGCTTCTACCCCTGTATCTTGTAGCAAACTGGTTCGCATGCTAAAACATTTAATAGTGTGAGGATCTAGGCTTTCCCATCCATTTAAGATGACCAGTTTATCTAACAACTCTGGCGCTTTATAAGCGACTTCCATACCAATGAATCCGCCAAGCGCATGACCGACGAAATGACAATTAGACAGCCCTTCTTGTTTCAATATTTCGATTAATTGTTCTGCTAAATCTTGCATAGAATAGTCATCGGGTAAGAGATCGCTATCAGGCGACACGCCCTCTTGTTCGTAGCAAATCACATTGTAATGCTCGGTAAAACTCTCAATTTGAGGTAACCAAAAATCAGCATGCCCGCCTAAACCTGAACTAAATACGATCGTTTCTGTCGTGTCGTTTTTACAAGGATATTTTTTAACTAACATAGGGTTTCATCCAATTTTAGTAAATTTCAAATTGCGGTAAAAGTATCTAATAGCTTATAAAATCAAGTTAAATTAAACTGACTAAATCAATTCAACGGTACGCTCATCGCTTTCATCATATTCATACGTTACAGTTTCTTCGAAATTTTCGACTTTATCTATACTTTCAACGGCATCTTGAGATTTAATATATTGAATTAACGCGTCTATAGTGCCGACCTTTAGATTATGAGTATCGGCGAATTTCATCAGATCATTTCTACGAGCCATTTCACCATCTTGATTGATTATCTCTACAATAACTGCAGCAGGCTCCAAGCCAGCCAGTCTCGTTAGGTCACAACCTGCCTCAGTATGCCCAGCGCGTTCTAGAACACCACCTTCTTTAGCCACTAATGGAAAAATATGACCTGGGGTTACAACATCATCAAAGGTGACGTCTTGAGACACGGCAGTTCTGATAGTCTGAGCTCTGTCTGCCGTTGATATACCTGTACTTACGCCTTTTGCTGCATCAATGGAAACGGTGAAATTTGTACTGTAAGGTGCTTGGTTGTCTTTGCACATGAGAGGTAGTTTTAGTTTTTTGCAACGCTCGGAGGTTAAGGTCAAACAAACCAAACCTCTGGCATGTGTGATCATAAAGTTAATATCATCAGGTTTGGCCAAACTGGCTGCCATAATCAGGTCACCTTCATTTTCCCGATCCTCATCATCCATGATTATGACCATCTTGCCTGCTTTAATATCTTCAATGATTTCTGGTATTGTATTGATATTCATAAAATCCACCATTTGCATTTATATTTGCTTTTGTATGTTGTTATGTAGAGCCTGTTGTCAATTAATCACACGCTCTACATAACGTCCTACGTTTGATACGGCCGTATAGCTACTTCATAGAGATAGTAGTATTTACGCCTTCACTAGCATCTTCATCAAACCAACGTGATATCACCGTTTTAGTCTGTGTATAAAACTGTACCGCTTGCTTACCATAAGGACCTAAGTCACCGAGCTTACTCGCTCTAGACCCTGTAAACGAAAACATCGGTAGCGGTACTGGTATTGGCAAATTAATACCAACTTGTCCAACATCGATATCTTGTTGGAACTTGTGTGCATGAGCGCCAGACTGGGTAAAAATGGCAGTGCCATTACCATTTGGATTGGTATTGATAATCTCAATGGCTTCTTCAAGCGTGTCGGCATACATAATGCATAGGACAGGACCAAAGATCTCTTCGGTATAGCAGCTCATATCAGTGGTTACATGATCTAAGATGGTTGGACCAACAAAGTTACCCTCTTCATAACCTGCTACCTGACAACCGCGACCATCTAGTCTGAGATGTGCCCCTTCATCTATGCCGGCTTGAATTAAGCGCTCGACACGGGCTTTGGCTTGCTTAGATATTAGAGGACCCAAATCTTTGTCATCCTTGCCAGCGGCAACGACTAGCTGTGCTGATTTTTCTACAATCTCATCAACCCACTGTTTAGATTCCCCAACCAATACCACGACAGACAGTGCCATGCATCGCTGACCTGCTGCACCAAATGCTGCGCCTGCTAACTGATTCAGACTTTGTTCTTTATTGGCATCAGGCATGATAACGGCATGGTTTTTCGCCCCCATCATGCATTGGACACGCTTACCAGCCTGACCTGCACGGTCATACACATGCTTACCCACTGCGGTTGAGCCAACGAAAGATATCGCTTTTATGTCAGGGTGATCGCACAGCGCATCTACTGTATCTTTACCACCATGAACGACATTCAATACTCCTTTTGGAATACCCGCCTCAAGCGCCAACTCGACCAATCTCATGGTAACGATTGGATTTTGTTCAGAAGGTTTCAAAATGAATGTGTTGCCTGTGGCGATGGCCATTGGAAACATCCATAGCGGAATCATGGCAGGAAAGTTAAAGGGAGTAATACCTGCACAGACACCTATTGGCTGCTGAACGGTATACATATCAACACTACTAGCGACGTTTTCAATGTAGCCCCCTTGTTGCAAGTTACCGATACCTGATGCGTGTTCTACGACCTCAAGACCTCTAAATACATCGCCTCTAGCATCTGCCAGTGTCTTACCTTGTTCTTCCGTCAGTAGCGCTGCCAGCTCATCCATATGCTCACGTATCAGTTGTTGATACTTTAGGAAAACACGGGCTCGTTTACTGATTGGTGTGATACGCCAGCTCTTAAAAGCCTCAGCGGCCATTTTGATGGCTTGATCAATTTCCTCAGGTGTTGATTGTGGTACCTTGGCGATAACTTCTTGAGTGGCTGGATTGGTGATATCAATCCATTCTGTGGTAGTCGATTCAGTAAATTCGCCGTTTATCAATTGTTGTACGTTGCGTAGTTCTGCAGTCATGACACGATTCCTTAAGGTAATATCAAATAGGTGTTTAAATTTATGTGTTGAGCTTCAAAAGCGGCTCTGATGTAACGACTTCTTTATCAGTAGTCACGCTCATCTCTTTTTGTTTGTTTTTAAAATTGAAAGCGAGGTTCATAAGAATGGCTAAAAAAGTAGCGGTACCGATACCACCTAAATCAAAGCCAGCAATGTTTAATGAATAGTTACCAGTGCCTAGGATGACTGGAACGGCGGCTACCAACATATTGCCATTCTTACTAAAATCAATTTTTGCATTCATCCAAATACGCGCGCCGGCGATCGTAATCAAACCGAAGACAACGATTGAAGCACCGGTCAAAATGGCTACAGGAATAGTACTGATCAGGGTGCCAAATTTAGGGGATAAGCCCAATAGAATGGCGAAGACACCTGCTATGACAAAGACAACTGTAGAGTAAATTTTGGTCGCTGCCATAACGCCGATGTTTTCTGCATAGGTTGTCATGCCAGTGCCGCCTACCGAAGCCGAAAGCGTGGTACAAAGGCCGTCAGCGAAGAACGCTCTACCCATATAAGGTGAGATACTTTTGCCAGTCATGGCCTCTACTGCTTTGAAATGCCCAAGGTTTTCAGCGATCAAGATGATAAAAACAGGTGCGATGACTAATATGGCACTGGTCTCAAAGACAGGAGAATAAAGTGTTGGCAGACCGAACCAAGCCGCATTCGCAATTGGACTAAAATCGATAGGTTTGCCCATACCCATCACATTCGTTAATAAGAAATAAATAAAATACGCAGCGACCAGTCCTATTAACAGTAGCAAGCGTCTGACCATACCTTTGGTGAATACGGCGACTGAACAGATACACAACACGGTGACCAACGCCATCCAAGAATCAAAGCTACTGCCGATGACGCTCTGTATGGTGACAGGCGCTAAGTTCAACCCGATAATCATCACAATGGACCCAGTGACCACAGGTGGCATCAAATTCTCAATCCACCCTGCACCTGTCTTCATCACCAGCAGACCCATCAATGCGTATAAGACCCCGCAGACCAGTGTGCCCCCAAGCGCAATGCCAATATTTGGATTGATACCAGTGCCGCTATAGCCTGTTACTGCTGCTACTGCCCCGATAAAGGCAAAGCTTGAGCCTAAATAACTTGGTACGTGACCGCCAGTAATCAGAAAGAAAAGTATCGTACCTATACCAGTAATCAGCATGGTTAAGCTAGGATCGAATCCCATTAATAATGGGGCTAAGATTGTCGCACCGAACATTGCGAATGAGTGCTGTGCGCCTAACACCACACTTTTACCCATGGGTAGATACTCATTGATACCTACCGGCGTCGTTTCTAGGTTCCCAGTGTAGGGACGCCATTTCACAAACCATTTATCCATTTTGAATATCCTTAAAAAAAGTAGAGGTGTGATACTTAGTTTTTGCACTTACTCAATTGATGGTAGTCTCGATTGAAATAGATGAGACTTTCGCAATCAGGTTTGTGTTTGATATCCAATACTTCACAAATAAGAATATCGTGGGTCCCCACCGAACTGATAAGTTTGATTTTGCAATCAAAAGAGATGCTGGCATCCTCTAACACAGGCGATCCGGTTGACAGCGTGGACCAGTTGCCTTGCTCAAATCTTTCTTCCAGCGCCTTTTTACCACCGAACACACCGCTCAAATCTTTATGTTCAAGACCAAGTGTGTTGACGCATAGCACCATATTTTCTTTAAAAAACTTGTATACAGAAGCGCTTCGGTTTAGACACACTAATAGGGTTGGCGGTTCGTCAGTGACACTGCACACCGCTGAGGCTGTAAATCCTGCGCGCCCTGCTGGACCCTCAGTGGTAATAATGTTCACGGCAGCCGCCAACTTGCTCATCGCATCTCTAAAAGACTGCTGCATGTCGGTTAAGTTTCCTGCCGTAGAGGTGAATGATTCTTTAGACTTATGTTTCATTAATGAGGATTGCGTTACTTGGCTTTCTTTAATTACTGTATTCATCTGTCATTTCCTTTTAAACAATATTCCGCCACATGTGTAGTCAACTAAAGCGCCCTACTACAGTCCAATGCTAGGGGGTTCGATGTCAGGTAACTTTAAATTCACTAACTGCAGTTATTTTTAAACAGGTCTTTATCCAATGTGCGCTATGGACGCGATTTCGACCAAAGCGTCTGGTTTAACCAATCCACATTGGATACAAAATCTTGCTGGCTTTTCATTGGGAAAAAACTCTGCATAGACTTGATTGACCGCGTCATAATCTGCCCAATCTTTTACAAAGATCGAATTAAAGGTCACATCATCCATATCGCCGCCAGCGGTTTGAATCACGTTTTTGATCGTTGTTAACACATGGCGAGTTTGAGCAGCGGCATTACCCACATGTACGACATCGTTGTTTTCATCAAAAGGCAAGGTGCCTGAGACATAAACGATGTTGTCGGCCTTAGTCGCTGGTACATAAGGGGCCAATGGTTTGCTAGTACCCTCGGGGATAATCACTTGTTTAGACATATCTACATTCCTATTGCGGTTAGATTAAGTATGAAGCGCTTGGTTTAGGTTGCTAAAAACTGGCTAAGTAAAACGTTAACTATTCGAAAAACACTGCTGCATGCTGGCAACATCAGACACCCAACCAAAAAAGGTTTTTACGTTATATAATGTGGCGTCATGAGCCTCTACTGGCCCTGCCTGATAACAAGCGTCATCTAATAACACCCCAAAATACTCAAGGAAGAACCCATCTCGAAGCGTAGATTCAACACAAACGTTAGTTGCGATACCAGTGAGTAATAAGTTACGTATGCCTTGTGACCGCAATACGCTATCGAAGTTAGTGTTCGCAAAGCCGCTATAACGAGGTTTATCTATAACGATGTCTTGAGGCGCAGGGCTCAGATCGTCGACTAACTCATAATCCCAGCCCCCTTTTGCCAATAGCGTTCCCTCAATTTCAGGGTTTTTACGCATGGTTTTTAGGGCGTTTGATTTGTGATAATTAGGCGACCCACTACCACCAGCCTCCACATATTTATTGTCCCAGCCATTTCTAAAATAGATAACTTGTATGCCAGCTTGATGCGCAATATCCACGGCTTGCTTGATTTTATCAATGACGGGTTTGGTCGCTGTGACATCAAACCCAGCCAAATCTAGATAACCGCCTTGGCTGGCATAAGCGTTTTGCATATCCACGACGATCAGCGCCGTCTGGGATGGATCTAACTTAATAGGTTCAGGCAACGACTCTAAAACGGGAGAGGATTCCTTGGTAAAGTCTGCACAAATTGTATTAACCGAATTCATATCTGCTCCTTTTATTAAGCTTCGCTGACAGCTTGACTGGCAACTGGGGTATCGACATTGATACGGCTCTTCATAAGGGGCTGGATCTTACTGCCAAAATCCTCAACGCCTTGCACGAAATCATCAAAGGTCAATAGAACGCCATCTGTACCTTGTACTTCAGCGACTTCGTCTAACATGCTGGCGACGTTTTCAAAAGAGCCGACCAGCGTTCCCATATTGATATTGACTGGCGAAACGCTTGATGCCATATGGCGAACGTTGGTATCTTTGCCTGAGGTTTTGTCCTTACCACCTTGTGACTGCAGCCAATCAATGGCTTCAAAATCCGCGCCATCATTGTATGACTGCCACTTTGCTTGGGCTTTTTCATCGGTCTCATCTGCGATGACCATAAAGAGGACATAGGTCGGAACGTTACGACCCGTCTGATCCGTGTGTACTTTTAAGCGGTCATTAATGCCAGCATAGGCAGTTGGTGTGTTCAGGCCTTTACCGAAGACAAAGTTGTAATCAGCGTATTTTGCAGAGAATGCCAAGCCTGTATCTGATTGACCCGCACAGATAATCTTCATATCCGCTTTTGGAACAGGCTTCACTTGACAGTCATCCATTTGGAAGAACTCACCCTTCAAATCAGATTGGCCTGTTGCCCACAGATCTCTCAAAATTTGGACATATTCAGATAGGTAGTCATAGCGCTTACCAAAATAATCATCGCCTGGCCACATTCCCATCTGTCCATATTCTGCTTCTTGCCAGCCAGTCACGACATTCAATCCAAACCGTCCGTTTGAGATGCTATCAAGCGTCGATGCCATTCTTGCTACGATTGCAGGTGGCATGACCAACGTCGCCGATGTGGCATAGATTTTTATCTTAGACGTGACCGCAGCCAACCCTGCCATCAAAGTAAAGCTCTCGAGGTTGTAATCCCAAAACTCAGTTTCTCCGCCAAAACCGCGCAGCTTGATCATCGAGAGCGCAAAATCGAAACCATAGTGCTCAGCACGTTGCACAATTTGTTTATTTAGCTCAAATGTTGGCTTGTATTGCGGCGCGTTTTTTGAGATTAACCAGCCGTTGTTGCCAATCGGACAAAAAATACCTATTTCCATGATTTCACCTATACGTTTGAGGAAAAAAAGAGCGATAAAAGAAATAAAGATTATTTCATATTTTTTATGTAGCATAATTTATGCCAAATTAATTAGTTTTTATTTATCAATAACTTATATTATTTTCATACAAAAATTATTAAACCATATGGTCTAAAAATATGCAGAAAAATAGTGCGGACTGTTATAAATTGGTGCAAAGTGTTATAAAATAGTGCACAAATGTATAAATTATTTATAAGTACATTTTGATGATGGTTTGAATGAAGATAAGGTGGAATAAGCAGCAGAAAATACTGGTCAACAGCAGGTTGCTTTAGTCGGTGAACCTGTAAACCGATATGGTATTGCGCGCTGTTGGAGTAGTTGGCATACCTGTTTTGACTAACCAGTAGCATCTGCCTTTGGTTGCTTCGACCCTTTTTTAAATTGAATCAACTATCATTTAAAATTAGGTTCATATGGCTTTACGATGAGGGAAAATATAGTGAAAGAATACGCACTAAAAGAAGAGACAGAGACGAGTGCAAAGATATTAAAAAAGAAAGAACATATCATTAATGCTGCATTGATCGTATTTTCCCAAGAGGGATTGAATGGCGCGCGCATGGAGCAAATTGCCGAAGAGGCTGATATATCTAAATCGAATATATTTTATTACTTCCAAAGTAAAGAAGTTCTGTATGTTGCTGTTTTAGAAAAGGTGCTGAGTAAGTGGTTATCGCCTTTAAGTGAGATTAACGCCAACCAAGACCCAAGGGTTGCCCTTAAGACCTATATTGAAGAAAAGTATAAAATCTCAAAAAAATCACCTGCAGCATCGAGGCTGTATGCGTTAGAGATTATACAAGGGGCACCTCATTTGATGGCCGTATTAAAAGGCCCTTTGAAATCTTTGGTTCGTGAAAAGGTGGCAGTGATTGATGGCTGGATTGCAGATAACAAGATTAAGTCCGTGTCTGCCATCCATTTGATTTTTCATATTTGGGCGGTGACTCAGCACTATTCTGATTTTTCTACGCAAACTGAAGCGGTGTGTAATCATAGTTTGAGAAATAAGAAGTTCGCTAATGAGGCATTAAATACTAGCATTCAACTTCTGGTAGATAGTTTGATTCCGTGATTTGACATTAGTAAAGTACGGCTACCCAATTAGGAAAGCCCCAATCTAAAGATTGAGGCTTTTTTTATGTCCGTCATTTAAGGACTGTAGTTTAAATAAAGACTATAGTTTAAATAAAACATTACATGACTAAAACCTCTTTTCTCTAACCCCTTTAGTCACGATTGTACAAGGATGACTTGGGAGAACTCAGCACCTACAAGTGAGGTTAGCAACCAAAGTAAGTAGTGATATAATGTCTTGATAATTGATATTTTATAAAAGGGTTACATTATGGCTCGTACCGCTAGCGCATTGCACATTTTAGTAAAACATAAAGAACAAGCTGAGGACATTATTGCCAAGCTTAAAAAAGGCGCTAAGTTTGATGTACTGGCCAAACGATACTCAACCTGCCCATCAGGTAAAAAAGGTGGCAGCTTAGGTGAGTTTGGCAAAGGTGATATGGTAGGGCCATTCGATAAGGTTTGCTTTACTGGCGAACTATTTACCCCGCATTTAGTAAAGACCAAATTTGGCTGGCATGTCGTAAAAGTTCTTTATAGAACTTAAGCGTTGACGCTCTGATTGTAAGCCAACTGAGCTATATCTCAAATATTGTCCTGATTCATATATGATTTATCATCGTGATAATTATGTGCGAATCAGGACTTGGTGTTTGGTCGACCTATCCCTTTCTAATCCTTACATCAAACTACCCTTATTTTATTTAAGCAGTATTTTACTTAAGCAGTTTTCTACGAGTTAAGGTCAAATAGTGAGGGGGCGAGACAAACTGTAATTATCCTTTAAAACCCTTGGGTAGTTCAGGTGCAGGCAAACGTTTCATATCAGAGTCAACATTACCGAAACGCTCATGACCATTATTCCAATCAACAATAGATTGTTCAATCTCAGCTTTGTTATCAGCAACGAAGTTCCACCACATTAGCACTTGATTATTAAGCGGTTCGCCGCCGATAAACATGATACGGGTGCCCTTTTTGGCAGCCAGCTTAATACTTTTGTTATTGGCGACATCGCTATCATGAAAACGGAATAACTGGTCTTGCTGACAGACCTTGCCTTCAGACTCTGCCTCCCCTTCTGAAACCAAGATACCGTACTCAAAGCCTGGCTCTAAATTCAATGTCGCTTCGCCATCTTGCTTGAAGTGCACATCTATACCAACCAATTTAGAATACTGAATGGTAGGCGCTTTAAATGTCTCACCTGATGTATTGGTATAACTGCCTGTCGTTAGTATCATCTCTACGTTGCCCTCGCTCCATGTCGGTAGCTTAGGATAATGATGAAAACTGCGTTCGATTTTCTGATCGGTGGGAAGCGCAATCCATAGCTGCACCATACTGATACCACGTGCAGCATTTTCTGAACCACCCGTATCTGGAAAGACACTTTGTTCTGTATGACTGATGCCTTGGTGTAGACCCGTACCTGCGGTCATGACATTAACTTGGTTTTTGGTAATAACCTGATGATTGCCCAAACTGTCTTTGTGTAGCACTTCACCATTTAGCATCCAGCTGAAAGTCTGCAAGTTAGTATGCGGATGGCGTGCCACCTGCATCCCTGCATCATCTTCCCCAAAATCAGCAGGACCTGCATGATCTAAAAAGCACCACGCACCGATAGGTTTTTTGCCTTTGTTAGGTAGTAAACGTGCGATTGGAATACCGCCGACATCAGCCAGCTTTGGCTCTAATGTTTGAATACTCATGAATCTACTCCTTTCTTGATACTCTATATATTACAAATAATGAGCGTAGAAAAGTGTTGAATGGTTGTTGGTACTTCCATGCTCAATACATCGGCAGCTGACATCTTATCATTTAGCGTTTTACTATTTATATTAACGCTTCTGCTAACGGTAAAGATATAAACGCCGTTGCGGGTATTTTTTAGCCGATATGGTTAATTTTTATCATCGTTCCTTTGTATACCGCGTATTTTCTCTGCATCACTATCTAAATTTATTATGCCACTACAGGTACAATAAAAAGAATATATAATTGACGCATCTAAAATATGAGCAATGAAAACATGGATATCGAAGGCAATACTGCTGATCAAATAGAAATTATCTATGAAGATGAGTATATAGTAGCGATTAATAAAGAAGCTGGTCTGTTGGTGCATCGCAGTTGGCTGGACAAAGGTGAGACACGCTTTGCCATGCAGCTTACTCGTGATGCGGTAGGCTGCCATGTGTTTCCAGTACATAGGTTAGACAAACCTACATCAGGTGTGTTGTTATTTGCCAAGAGCTCAGCCGTGGCACGCAGCCTTACCGAAGCGTTTACTGAACGCAAAGTGACCAAGCAATATTTGGCCGTGGTGCGCGGCTTTATGTCTGAGCAAGGTACTGTTGATTATGCGTTAAGCTTTAAACCTGACGCCATTGCCGATAAATTTGCCAACTTAGATAAACCTGCTCAAGAGGCGGTCACCCACTGGCAAAGTTTGGCACAAGTTGAGCTACCATTTGCAGTATCAAAAAAGCATACCACTAGCCGCTATAGTCTGGTGCGCTTAACGCCTGAAACTGGGCGCAAACATCAGCTGCGTCGGCATATGAGACATGTATTCCATCATATCGTGGGTGATACCAGTCACGGCGATATACGTCATACACGATTTTTTCGTACTCACTATGATTGCACGCGTATGTTGCTGCATGCACAGACTTTGGCGCTCAGCCACCCCGTCACTGGTGAGCCACTAGTACTAACAGCAGGGTTAGACGATCAATGGATGCGTATCTTAGAAGAGTTCTCTTGGGTAGACAGCGCTAAAGCCTAAACTTATCTAAAATAGTCAGTGAAAAAGGCCAAAATACGGCTGCTAAAGGTTCGGTTCCCTAGTGAGGACTTGAATGCTAAGCTGCGGGCTAATGTTATCAACGTTTTAAATCGCTGAAATATTCACAGTGTACTTCATGGTGTACTTAACATACATATTCTATTCATGATCGGTGCGATTCAGGTTAAGCAGAGCTGCGCCGCTATTCGCTTTTCCCATTCAGATTTAGAAATGAAGCCGATATTGTCTGACTTTATTTCTTCTAGAATAATATAATAAGCACTAAGCCGGTTAATAGTATTGATGATCTCAGTTTTTTGACGTTTCGCTTCAGTAAGTTTTTTGGAAATAGTAATTAAATCTTTATCAATATTGAGAGTGCCATTGAAATGATCATTTAGGTGTCTTTTAAATTCATTAAGAGTAAAACCGATAGCTTGTGCGCCTTTAATCATTTTAATACGCTCAATACATTCAGGATGAAATTCAGTGTATAGGCGTGATCCTGCTTGGCGTTTTCGAGATTTCAGTAACCCCATCTCATCGTAATGACGAATAGTATCTTTGGTTGTGTTAGCTTGGGCTGCTAAAGCTCCTATTAATAAGAATGATGTATCAGATTCCATACCATATACCTTAAAAATATAATTTTTATCTAGTTTTAAATAATTATACCTAAATAGAACCAGTAAGAACTGATTTCTGACATCCAACGTCATAAACTCTGTTGTGGGAACATGATCGGTGCGCTATACAGGAACCAAACTTCAATGACTATAAAGTTCGAGGGTATCTGATTTTAGGTGGCAGGTTCTTTCATAGTCGTAATCATTAGGGTACCGGATGAAGTCTTAAATAAATGCGCCTATAGTTATTAGGGCTTTATTTTTACCACCTAGATATGTGCTATCGATAAAACCCTGATAATTGTAAATAAGATCTCTCGACTCCATCCCCTTTATCCCAGAAACGAGCCAAAGAAAATCTAATAGGTGTATTTGCGCTAATGGTTAAAGGCAAGTGTAAGTCTTCACAACCAACATAGCTGACACTATATTCATTTCCAATAGCATCTTTATGCTCAAAGATACTATTTACTTTATCTTGATAGCGAGTTTCCTTCATTACTAAGTCATGATTTAATCTTGCTATTTGCACACTACCACAACGAGGAATAGAACTTTTTAGTAGAAAGCCTTTTCCCTTATCCCAATTTAAACAACCCTCAAACAAATTTTTAATATGCATATTGGGCGAGGATACGCTTTGAATAACTCTCATAAAACTAGCGTTAACAAGTGTTCTAAGTCTAGTTTTATGAGTTACAGAAACATCCTCAATGTGTGGAGGGATTATAGGATGAAAGCTTGCTGGTATAGATTTTGTCGAGTATGTTATGCGGTATACATCACCTATCTGATATGGCTCACTTTCAGACAAACGACCCCACGTACTACTTAATAGGCGAATATTTTTTCTATTGGTAAAACAATGACCTCCTACACATATTTTCCCTGTACCCATTTTCGTTCTTGATAAAATGAGAACCTCAGAAGTAGTAACAGGGGCGATGGTAGTTGGTCTATTTGACTTAATTGTTCTCATTATTTAAAGCCCTTTCTTAGCCTCTCTACGATTAATGACCTATGGCAGGAGTCGTCTTCAGCTTCCACACAGAAGAATAACGCATTCTCTTGTGCTATAAGCTTACGCAAATGGTCAAAATCAAATTCAGACAATATGTTTTTATTATAATCTTCTATAAACTCACTACTCAGCTTAGTTCTTTTCTGTTTAGTTTCATTGTTTAGCTGATCCTGGACTTTTTGGACCTGTCTTATCTTACTTGTAGGAGCCAGTCCTTTTAGATGTATATACTGGATTCCTAGTTCTTTTAGCTTATTCTGTAAGTATATACTATTAACAAACTTATATTTACTACCTCTCATTCCACGTCTATTTCTTACATCAATAAACAGTGTGATTTTCTTATCTATGATTTTCTGGAAGAAGCTATCCTCAGTTTCACCGTAAACACCTGTCATGTCTATATTCAATTAATATACTCCTTTAGATTTAAATTCCAAAGAGTCACCAAAAATGTCTTGAGTATTTTTCCCTTTCGTTAACTCATTCATTACTTCGTTCTGAGTTTTTAGGTCACCAACTTTATCGATATGTGTCACTTCAATATCATGATTATGTAAATACTCGCCTATCAACTTGGTTCTATGACAGTCTGCAGGGTTTGTTTCACTACACATACAGGCAACTCTAATCTTTTTTGTATTCGCTGTGATTAACCTATTTATGCTTCTATTAAAGAACTCTTTTTTCATGACTTCACTATATATGATACGACCTTCCTTATCGTAACAAGATCTATCTTTAGGCATTCCACCCAAATCATCACCCATAAATACATATACGATGTTGTGCTCTCTACTTTTAGCTTTTAGGTAATCCCTATTAAACTGAGGGTTGAACTTAGAAAAAGGACTAGTTCTAACATCTATAAGATAAGAAATTTGATATTTTTTTAAGAGCTCAAAAAATAACTTTTCATCCCTATTGCCATGACCTATGCTAAAGACCGTATCACTCATAAAAAAACCTCTCCAAATAAATTTAATAACTTGGATTCAACATTGAAGTGCAACGCGCCCGAAACTAGATCTTACCTCAAGAGGCGCTCTAAACACTAACACCTTTCTTGGTCTATTGTTTAAATTGTCTTCAATGGACTGAACTAAGTGCGTGCATAAATTATCAAGACGCATCGAATTAGGTAAGAACTGACGAATTAAACCATTGGTGTTCTCATTAGTACCACGCTCCCAAGAATGATAAGGCTGAGCGAAGTAAATATCAGCTTTTAATGTTGAGCTCATAGTTTCATGATCAGAGAACTCTTTACCATTATCAAAGGTGATGCTTAGAGCCTTCTCAGCTTTGAGCATACTAATAGAAGCGTGTGTCACAGCCTTTGCTTTACGATTGGGTAAAGCTTTGATTTTAGTCTCTCGAGTGGTTCTATCCACTAGAGTAACAAGCACACCTTGATGTCCACGGCCTTTAAGTTATTACTTCACCAACTACCTGATACAAGCTCTTCAAACGTTTTGATAGTTATTTCCAAAATTTTAAAATTGACCATCAAAGTGAGGAGCGAAGGGAATATCGTCATCTACTGGTCCAGGTGGAAGCCCTTGATTAACATTACTTTTATTTATTTTATTGTTCGGTGTTTGCTGGTCGATCTGAGGCTTTTGATGGTCCGGATGAATGATTTGTTTGTTGTTATTTTCATTACTATCTAGCATCTGCATCTGGTCAGCGCGAATTTCAGTCGCATAACGGTCGCTACCGTCAGGAGCTTGGTACTTACGAGTGCGTAAGCTACCCTCAATATAGACTTTGCTGCCTTTACGCAGATACTGAGCGGCGATTTCACCTAAACGATTAAATAGTGAGACGCGATGCCATTCGGTCGCTTCTCTTTTTTCGCCACTTTGTTTATCAGTCCATTGCTCAGAGGTCGCTACTGAGATATTGGTAACACTACCACCGTTATTAAATTGACGTGCCTCGGGATCTGCACCGAGGTTGCCGATGATGATGACCTTATTAACTCCGCGCATAATATTTCTCTCTTAGTTTGGTAATTATCTAAATACTACATTGTAGTAGTTGCGCGATATTTTCACACGCTCCTTCGCTTGCCAGTTGTAGCAATTGGTACAGGGTTTACCAACAGGACAAACGATTCTAGCCTCAAAGCCGCCTTCATCCATGTAAGCAATAGGATAGATTTTTAAATGCTATAAAGCTCCATAAGAATTTTGATTGCATTGCTATGTTTACTTATGTAGAAACCTACTAGGAGATGCTGCTCATTTATTTGTACAAATAAATATTTATGCTTAATGAAGGATACTTTCTCAGTAAGCCAAATGCTATTTGCTGAAGGTTGGGGGTCTTATCCTGAACTATGTGGTCGTTTTCAACAAAATACTCTAGTAACTCACTTTCTGATAGTGATAGAAATTTCATACTTGTTGTTTGCCCATCAGCACTGTTACAAATCAGTTTAAACTTAGAAAAATAGTAAGTATTGGTATATGTTCTAAACCTTTCTCCATAAACCTTCTCAGATTTTACTTCCATTTTGTGGTGTTTTACTACATCAGGCTCGTTTTTTAACCATAAATCCATATTTTTTGAAAGAGTCATTCCAACTTCGTTATACATACCAGCCATAACTTCTATCTTATAGACTTCAACTCCAATCTTACGAGCTGTAGCAATATCTATCGACTGTAAGTAATTTCTTACAGCCAATCGATCACTAAAACCTGTATAAGCTTCATCCATATTACCCCCCCAGTAAGATTTTAAATAATTAACCACTTTATTCTTTGGTAACCTTCCCAAACCTAACTTATAAATCATATATAAAATGTGTTATGTATCCAAACCTGGCTTATCAGCTTTTTCAGATGAATTAACCTTAGCTTCTTCAACCGACTTCATAAAAGTTTCAAGATCAAAATTAACGTAATTTCCAATTTTTAAGAAATCGTTTTGCTCTAGCACTTCAAGGCAACTACCTTTAACCATATCCTCAAGGTCTGCTCCATGTTTCTCGAACTCTTCATATAGTACTTTTTTAATAAGTCCCATGTTTTCAGAGTCTTCGAGCAAGTAATTTGCTAAATTTAGAGATATATCAGTAGTGAACATATTCATAACTGCTTCTTCAGTGACAGTACTGACTGTTTCTACCATTGAGGCTATTTCAATCGGCGTTCTTACTGAAATGGTTGAGTAGTGTTCATTATTACTGGCCTTTTTTACTTCGCTAAACTTCTCATAAAGAGTGCTCATCAGTTTTTCCTATTTAAATAATTTTCATGGTTTGGGTTTAGTTTCACTAGAACTAGCTCTAGCTTTTTTAAGCCTAGCAGCAAGAGTTACCAATTCTTTAGATATATTTTTATTATCAACATCATTTTTAAGTTCGTTTTTAGCTATCCAAAGATAGTCATGATGTACTGCGAGTGCCGTATCTGCGTACCACTCATCCCATGCAAAGTTTTTATCAGATTTAGTACTATCTCCACATATTGCCTCTGCATGCTCAGTTATAAATAGTGCTTCATATTTTGGGCAGCGCAATACGAAATCTTTTAGCATACGCTCAATAAAACTGTTGATGATTTGCGAGCGCGAAGTGCCATTACGCTTAGCAATAGCATCAATAATTATCAAGTCAAGGTTGTTAAACCTCATATTAAACTTTTTGAAATCTGGTTTATCAAAAGTCGTAGTGGATTGATCTTCTGAATGAGCAAAAGCCTTCTCATCGAATGTAATCTCTAAGTGCATAAACTTCACCTGTCTATTAAATATATTGGTTAATAATTAAGGTCTTAAATTGCTAGTAATTTGAGTCTGATTTATATAGTCCTTTTATTTACGACGTTTTTTCTAATTGCTTGATTAGCTTAAGCAGGCTGCTGTATATGTCTTCTACCTCAGTTTTTCTTAAAACGACTTTATCTGAATTCTTTATATTCACACCACAACTTAATGCTAAAGAGATTACAGGACTAGAGATATTGCGTTGTTTTTGACGAATTTGACAATGCTGGGTAGCTTTCATAACAGTATCCTTTGATATCTAGCTAATATAATTCATTATTGTACAGATTATATTATTAGTCAATATATAACTTTGTTTTTATTCATGTTTTTACCTCTATTCATAGAATTATTGTGATAAGTCGTGATAATACAGTCTCCTGCCACTACTAATGTGACACCACCCATCCTTCTTAATAGTTCTACCTCCTTAAGGAGCTGCCTAAGCTTTTTCATAGCTACCTTATTCTCCTTTGGAGTCAGACTGCTCAAACTCTTCTTAATACCTTTGCTATCAAGGATTTCTGGGATGTATTTTAGTTGTTTACTGTTCATGAAAGACCTCTCTTTAGTAATAAATAAAAATAAGATAATTAACCCTTTATAGAGCAGAGTATGGACAAAATATATTAAATAGTCAATATTTGAATATAAAATAATTCATTATTTACAATAATTATTAGTATTTTAATTTGAACTAGAGTATATTTAAACTATATGAGTAGGCATTCACAATTCTAAAAAGCAAAATTCCGTAATTTTACAAGATAGAATTTATTATAAAATTAGTTAATGTTGTATTAATAAAGAGAGAATATATATGCATACACATAAGATAAACGAATGCACACGCTGCAACGGCACTGGTTATATCGGTAAGTGGAAACACATCTTAAAGGGTATATGTTTTGAGTGTGAAGGCGAAGAGGGTTATGCGAGATCTTCATATAGAAAAGATGATCGAGTGGTTAAAAATAAAGAGAAATATCACAAACGAATCAAGGCTTTAATCATGAGTGAGGGAACAGTTCTCTCTGGCCGTGTCGATTTGCTATATAACTCTAAGATTCTTGATAGCATGGCCTCTCTAGCGGAAGAAGGGTTTGATGATGAAATTCTTGCTGATTTTGCGCATCAAATGTCAAAGAGATAATATTCTTAAATATTGAAAAAACTAAAAGCTATATGCTACTTCATTTGGCCCTTATTTTGGTCTGTTGACCAAAATAGGGTGGTTGGTTCTACTAAAAATTTTATTCTAAGAAATAGGGTATACCCCAACGAAACCAGTTATTTCACTCTTAAAACCTATTAACAGACCATCTAAAACAGACCGCTATAATGGAACCACTTATAACAGCTTTTAAGAATAGTTATATCTGTTAGACTTTACACGATTACTTTATATTCTCATAATAAACTTAAAAGATAGTCTCTTAGACTACGCTCCAAAACCTCAAACTTTTCAAAATACCTTTTTATCAAGTCATCAGTATCTTGTAGCACTATGTATATAGGCCATTTAATGATAATTAGCCATTTGTTAGTGATCATTTTATCAAAAACCTTTTGCACAGCTTTGTGACTACGCTCACGGATATTAGTCTCATTTAGAATGATGCATTTTTTTGAGAGTTAAAGGATGATAAGAGAATAACAAACGCAGAGCACCATGTGATGCTCTGCGTTTGTTGGATTGAACTATATTTATAGAATACTGCGTCTAAATTGTAAATAGGCCGCTGTGATTGCCGCGGCATCTTCTACTTGCGGATAATGACCTAACATAGGCATATTGGTTATATCAGCATTGGGTATCAGCTGACGATAACGATCAATCATATGCTGACCTGAGATAGGATCTTTAGCACCTGCGATCAATTTAACCGGTACAGTACTGTCGATAATCGCACCTACCCATCGCTCGCGGTACTGCTGACGTTGGGGCATATAGTTAATCAGCTTATGCATCACACCCAACCCATCATTGTGATTTAACAGCTGCCATAGCGTATCTATCACCTCTACTGTGGGCTGCGTTTCAGGGCCAAATATCCGCTGTAGACTGCCCGCAAATTTCTGCTTATTAATCAGCTTTGATATCAGTGGACCTAGTGGTGATAGCAGTAGCTTCTGCACCAAGATAGGTTTGTGCGTCTCAGGAAATAGACCACCGTTTAAGAAGCATACGCTAGCAATGTGTCGCTCAGCACTCCCTTCGACTTGTCTGGCTAGCAATTCCTGAGCCACCGTATCACCATAGTCATGTGCTAATATATGATAATCACTGACGCCCAGATTTTGCAAAACAGCTTGATAAATATCGGCCTGCTCACTGATTAGATAGCGCGCGTTTTTGGGTTTATCTGACAACCCAAACCCCAGCATATCGAGGGTGATGACATAATAGTGCTTGGTTAGTGCATCCCACATGCCCTCCCAGTCCCAGCTAGCACTAGGATAACCGTGAATCAATAGCAATACAGGCGCACTTTTATCCCCTGCATACCGAGTGAATGTTTGGTGCCCATGAATGGATTCATATTGCCCCTGCCGCTGCCACTCATCAAGAGTTATCATTAGAGACTTACTCCTCAAACGATGGATCAGTGCGACGCAACTTCCTTAACAATGCAGGCCATGCGATATCGCCATTCGCGCCACGGGTGACTTGCTCTGATGCAGCTTGGATACCGGCCAATATTTGTGCTGGTATCGGCGTCAATGCACCGCCACCACTTTGTGCTTTGATCTGAATCTCACACGCTCTTTGCATGATATACATGTATAAGAACGCATTGGCAACCGTATCGGCACAGGTGAGCAGACCATGGTTACGCAAAATCATAAAGTGAGCATCGCCTAAATCAGCAACCAAACGGACCTTTTCTTCAGGGTTCAATGCGACGCCTTCGTAGTCGTGGTATGCCAAGTTAGATAGTGGAAATAATGATTGTTGCGAGATGGGTAGTAGGCCTTTTTCTTGCGCTGAGACAGCAACGCCATCATTTGTGTGCAGATGGATGACGCAATGCGCATCGTCGCGAGCTTCGTGCACAGCACTGTGAATGATAAATCCAGCTGGATTTACGTCAAACTCTGATGGCGCTACTTTCTCGCCTGCTTTATTAACCTTAACCAGACTAGATGCGGTAATCTCTTCAAATAACATCCCGTACGGATTGATTAAAAACTCATCCTCAGTACCTGGTACGCGCGCAGAGATGTGAGTGAATACCAAATCGTCCCAACCATAAGAAGCAATCATTCGATAACAGGCGGCAAGATTTACGCGCATCTGCCACTCTTGCTCGCTCATGTTATGGTGTACACTCGATGATGAGTCCATTGATGTATTGGTTTGCATAGCTGTTTGCATGGTGTATTCCTTTACTGTGTTAAATCTCCCGAATGATTACTTTACACCATTTTATAAAACCAAATCTGTCAAAAACATTACACTTATGAATATCAATCATTATTTACATAACGACCCATGGTTTAGTCAATTACCAGCCATTGTGCAGCCGCTACTGGCAGGCGATGCGGTGCTAAAGGTATACCAAAAAGGCCAAATGATTCATGCCATCGGTGACAACGATGATGCGGCGCTACACTTTGTCGTGTCGGGTACGATTAGAGTCTGTAATGTGAGCGCTAGTGGCCATGCCATGACACTGGCGCATCTATCTAGTGGTGAGTGGTTTGGTGAGATATCTATCATAGATGACAATCCTCGCACCCATGATGCGTGGACGATTAACAAAGTAACGCTAATCTCTATCCCTAGAAATCTAGTGATTCAGACAGCGCAGTTGCATCCGATTTTATACAAGCACCTCGCGCTTATAACCTGCGAGCGAATCCGCCGAGCATTTGATTGGATTGATGATGCTACCTCACTCAACACTTCAGCGCGACTGGCTAGCATGCTGATTGGACTGATCGACACTTATGGACAGCAAATAGGAGACGATATCAAAATAGATCTGCGCTTATCGCAAGAAGAGCTTGGCTTTATGCTAGGTACTACTAGACAAACCATCAATAAAATCATTCAATCGTGGCAAAAGCAGAACCTCATCGATATGCACTATGGTTTTATCACTATAAAGGACAAACCTCAGTTAATGGCAATGATGAATCCTGCCTGACTTGAATATATAAAGCCGTCTCAACAATTCATACAACATCTAACTTATGATAGTTAGCATCAACTGCCTTAACATCTTCTTAACAGACCACTTGCTATGGTAAGGAATGACGTTTCCTACCATCTGTTGAGAAGTATCTGTATGTCCATACCTCAAGTCATCAAGACCAATGTGCTCAAAATCAACGCACCCAACGCCAATGCAAAGACCAGCTACCTTAGTAAGCTCTATGATTGCGAGATAAATCTCAGTTATCTTATTATTATCGTGGCTTTATATTTGGTAGCGACTGCAAATATTGGTTTTTTTGAGAAGGTGCTGGCTATCTATCCATTTAGCACAAACATGGGTTTTATACTCTCCATTACAGGCTTGTTGTTTGGATTGATGTGGCTGGTATTACAACTACTTTGCTATCGTCCCATTGCCAAACCAGTATTGATTGCGCTACTGATTATCGCTGCCATCTGTGGTTATTTTACCGATGCTTATGGGACGATATTTGACACCAACATGCTGATCAACAGTCTGGAGACCGATCAAGCAGAAGCAATGGGGTTGTTTGCCCCCAGCATGGTCATTCGACTGCTGATATTAGGCGTGTTGCCAGCATTTATCATTAGCAAAATTCGTCTGAAACGCTCTACGTGGCAGCGAGGCATACTACAAAAAACAACCACGTTGATATTGTCTATCGCGCTAATCGCCGTTTGCATTTTGCCGTTTGGTGACCAGTACGCCAGCTTCTTTCGTCAACATAAACAAGTTCGCTCTTATGCCAACCCGATCACGCCTATTTATTCTGTGATCAAACTTGGCGAAAACTATGTCGATGAGCTAAGCCGTCCTGATACTTTGACGCTGCATGCGACAGACGCAAAACGCGTGGCACCTGCTAATAGTGTGAATGGCAGTGCTAAACCTAAATTGATGGTGTTTGTGGTTGGGGAAACGGCTCGCGCAGATCACTTTGGTTTGAACGGCTATACACGCAATACCACACCCCTGCTCTCAAAGCAGTCAGACCTCTATAGTTTTCAGAATGCTGTCTCTTGCGGCACCTCTACGGCCTACTCCGTACCTTGCATGTTTAGCTATGCAAATCGAGCAGACTACGATATCGATACCGCCAAGTACAATGAAAATGTACTAGATACGCTCAGCAAGCAAGGGATCAATGTCGTTTGGCGAGATAACAACTCTAGCTCAAAAGGCGTGGCTGATCGTGTCACTTTTGAGGATTACAAGACCGCTGATACCAATCCGAACTGCGATGTTGAATGCCGAGATATTGGCATGCTTGACGGGTTTGATGCACTTGTAAAATCAGGCAGCTCACAGAAAGAGATGCCGAAAGATACGCTTATTCTACTGCATCAAATGGGCAATCATGGCCCCGCTTATTATCAGCGCTACCCTAAAGCATTTGAAAAATATAACCCTGTCTGTATGACCAATGAGCTGTCTAAATGTGATGCTCAGTCTGTGATAAATGGCTACGATAATGCGATTCGTTATACCGATTACTTTTTGAATAATGTGATTGATACGCTAAAGCCTTATGAGCAAGATTATGATGTGGTAATGGTATATATTAGTGATCACGGGGAGAGTTTGGGTGAAAATAATATCTACTTGCACGGCTTACCCTATAAGTTTGCACCAGATACCCAAAAACACGTGCCTACGATAGTTTGGTCACCCAATAGCAATAGCATCGATACTGAGAGTCTTTCTAGTATGGTCAATCAGCCAGTGTCGCATGATTTTATTACCCCGACGTTGCTTAGCTTTTTTGGTATTACGACCGATGAAGTTAAAGGTGCACCAACTTTTTTCAAACTAGCCCATTCTAATTGAGTTGTTAAAAGTGAGTTATTCCAAATAATTTATTAAAACAGCTCACTACATACGTTCTTATATTACTCAGTTCTTTTAGGTAACCACTATTTTTTAGGTCAGCATCATGTACAAGATACTCGTTATTGAAGACAACCCAGATATCGTGGCCAATATTTATGCTTTTTTTGAGCCAAAAGGCTTTGAGCTGGACAACGCACATAATGGCTACAGTGGGCTAACGCTCGCCTCAAACAATCGCTATGATGTAATCCTGCTAGATGTGATGCTACCCGGTATGGATGGCACGCAGCTGTGCAAAAAACTCAGAGAAGAGTTGCATGACAAAACGCCTGTGCTCATGCTCACGGCTCGCGATACAATCTTAGATAAAGTCGCTGGGTTTGATAGCGGCGCTGACGATTATTTGGTCAAGCCGTTTTCGCTGGTTGAGTTGGAATGTCGTATCAAAGCACTCATACGTCGCCATGAAGACGATCATTTTGCCCACAGTATTGCCGTCGGAACGTTGTCCTTAAACAATAGCGAGCATACCATTATGCGCGACGGACAATCACTGAAGCTTACCCCAACTGGTTTTAAAATATTGCACATCCTAATGAGCGCAGCGCCTAGAGTCGTCAGTAAAACTGAGATTGAAGAAAAAGTATGGGGACTAGATATACCGAGTAGTGATGCACTGCGCACCCATATGCATAGTGTGCGCGCACAGGTTGATAAGCCATTTGACACACCTATGATAGTCACCGTACCTGGCGTAGGTTACCAAGTGGTTGACCCTAAAAAAACAGCAAGCGCGTAGTCATCATTGCAGCATGAATTGAATAAACCTCATCCAATTTACTAACCGACTTACCGTATCGTATTTATCGCTCTGTTATATATAGCCCTGTTATATATCGCCTTCTTCTATTAGGTTGTCTCATGCCATGCTCAATATAGATTCGATAGCCAATAAGTTCAGACTGTCTTACTTCATATTCGCGTTATTACTGTGCGCAGCTTTTGTCAGTATTTTCTTGTACGCAGAGAGCCGAATAGAGCAAGATTTGGTCAAGGCTCGCCTGTTGCAGCAGCTAGAGCTTAGCCAAGAAAAGCATGGTGATCAGCCTATTTATGTCGCTGAACCAGGTATCAAGATTTATCGCTATGATAAAGCACCTGCTAGTTTACAAGCGATAGCCAATGACACGGTGCAAGAGACTTCTGTCACTGTTAATAAAGCCTCTGGAGCAGGTCATGCCAACCTGCATCTTTTCGCCTACACCCAAGACGGTCAAGCTTATATTTTGACTTACTTAGAAAACACAGAAATGGTGATGGAAAATTATCCAGTCTTGGCGATATTTGAGCACCTAGAAGACATATTTGCAGATACGCTAAAAGTAGCCGTGATTTTAAGCTTACTTATCGCTGCTATCTTCTCTCAGTTATCTTCCAAACAGATCATCAAGCCTCTATTGGATTTGAAGCGAGCTGTCGAAACCGACCATCATAACTTAAGCGATTTAACACATTTGCCATCTGAGGTTGGTGTCTTGGCACGGGCTATCGATGATAAAAACCACAAGTTAGAACAGTACCTCAAGCGCGAGCAACTGTTTACTGGTGATGTCAGTCATGAGCTGCGTACGCCGTTGACTATTATCATGGGAGCTTCTGAAGTGTTGGCCTCGCAATTAGACGCTGACAGCCACTTAAATGAATTTACCAATCGCATCAGCACTACTGCCAAAGAAACTTCTGAGATTATCACCGCCCTGCTTCTACTATCGCGCGCGCCTGAAAAGTTAGACGCACCGCAAACCTCTATCAACAATATCGCTTTAGCGGAAATGCAGCGCCTAAAATACTTACTGCGGTATAAGTCTGTTACTTGTCAGGTAATTGCTGAGCAAGAATACAGCGCTTACGTACGTCCCGAACTACTAAAAATGGCATTGGGCAACCTCATTAAAAATGCGTTTCAATATACCGATGATGGCGAAGTAACCATTACTATCGATGACGAAAAAATTATGGTGACTGATACTGGCTTAGGTATTCCTGAAGCGATGATGCCTTTACTTTATGAACGGTTTGAGCGATTAGAGTCTCAATATAAAGACGAGCAAACAACCCTATCGTCAGAGCATGAGACAAAACATAAGGTTGAAGGATCAGGTCTAGGACTCAGTATCGTCCAGCGTATCATGTCGCATATGGGCTGGCAGCTCACTCATCAAGCCAATCGCTCAGGTGGTAGCACCTTTAGTATTTATTATAAATAACCTCGTGATAGCTCAAAGACATATTCATTTCCTAATCATAATTACTGATTGGGAAATAAAAATTTAAACAACCATTACGCTTTATTCTCATTGCCCTATATCCTCTTAACGTTTTCTTAACCTCTCCCGTCTTATACTCAGGCTATCTTAATTTTAATAGACCATTAAGAATGCCCTATGAAGCAAATTACTCATACCAACCTTATAGAGCCGTCAGCCGAGCATAGTTCTGTCAACCAAACAGCACATGATAGTGCACTTGCAGCTGACAGCTTTGCAGGTCATGCCAAAGGTAAAACGGGAATCCTTCGCATTATAAAAGCCACTAGTTACTCTATAGATGGCTTTAAAGCCGCATATAAATTGGAAGCGGCTTTTAGACAAGTTTTGTGGCTCAATCTTATACTGCTAGCTGCTGTCATCGTTATGCCTTTTGCGCTTGGTATAAAAATGATGCTAGTCATCGCGTCTTTTTTATCTTTAATTATTGAGCTGATCAACACGGGTATCGAAGCTTGCGTCGACCATACCTCAACCGCCAAGCATCCACTCGCAAAGATAGCAAAAGATGTCGGCTCTGCTGCACAATTTTTGTCGTTATTTCTCTTAACCGTTTTATGGTTAATGGCGCTGTCTGTCTTTTTATAGTTGTCTATTTTTTTATAGCAGCATGCTGGAAGCTCTCATCACTTAATATACGTTATCAGGTGTATCCATGACTTTAGAAAACCACTCAATGGCTTGGGACTGGCTAAAACTACTGTGCGTGACCATCATTGCCGCATTGGTTTTTGAGCATAGCCAGTTGGACATACGCATCAGTGAGCTGTTTTATAGCAATGGACACTGGCTACTAGAAAAAGGCGCGCAGCCTTATGCGTTTATCTTTTATGATTTGCCCAAAGCCCTATTAATTCTACTGGCGGTCTACCTCATAGCAGTGTTAATTATAAAATATCGACAACCTTTGCCTGACGCCGCCTCGCAGCATCGCCATAAATTCGATAGATTTCTGCTTCCTTTACCTATACGCGAGATTGGCTACCTAATGATTATATTGGCGATTGTACCTGCTACTATTGCCACGCTCAAAGGCGTCACCCATGTTAGTTGCCCAAATGACTTAGTTATCTTTAATGGGGATCTGCCCTACCTCAATTTTTGGCAAAACATCGTAGCAGCAACGCCTGCCAGATGCTTCCCAGCAGCTCACGCCAGCGCAGGGTTCTCTTTATATGGACTGGCTTTTTTACCGACATTAAGAAAATACCGCTATCAGATAGTCATATCAGTAACCGTTTTGGGCTGGACAATGGGACTGTATAAAATGCTATTTGGCGATCATTTCTTTAGCCATACATTGGTCTCAATGCTACTGTCATTAACCATAGCCTGTGCGCTCGCAGCCCTATTTTTCAAACAATCGATTAAGAGTAAGGCACACAGCACCAACTATGATAAAGGACGTACTGGTCTTAGCTTGTCTAGTATTGAGCACTCTAACACTTAAAGTTGGCATCTAAGTACTTGGGATTAACGTTCGGGCATGACAGAGTCGTTCGTTAACTCTTTACTAAAATAGCACTACTAAGTATTTAAAAAACCCTGTATAAACAATAAACAATAAACAGTCACTGGCTTATTGTTAAGCAAACGCACGGATAGCGCTTGTGAATAAGCTCCTCTATATCAATAGTCGGTAAAGGAATGTAGCTATGCGCTTGTTGTTTACTAGGCCAAAATCATCGCATATCTATTCTTTTCTGACCATTCCATTATTATTCGTAGGCGCTGCAAATAGCAGTCAAGCCGCCAGTTACGCTATTAATCCTGCCAGCACTCATATTCGATTTGCTATCGAACGCTTTAAAAGTTCATCCACGACTGGTGGCTTTTATAATATCAAAGGTCAATTGCAATACGATCCAAACCGAAGATCAGGCGACATCTCATTGATCATACCGATAAACTCCTTAAATACGGGCAACCCTTCTTTTAATAATAGTCTAACGGGGCCTGAATTTTTTGATGTGCAGAGATTTCCTTCAGCATATTTTGAATCGACAAAATGGCATTTTAATCAAGATAAAAAAAGCCCGCAGGTTACTCGGGTAGATGGACAACTGACCCTGCATGGCGAGACACACCCAATTAGCCTAACCGCGACTAAGTTTGATTGTTATCTAAACACGAGCATCAGAAAGGATGTTTGCGGAGGTGAGTTCACTGCTACGATTAATCGTACAAAATGGAATATCAATAAATTCGCTTGGTTTGGACTGACCAAAAACCTTGACTTAAGTATCAAGGTCGAAGCCGCCAGACTATAGTGTTTTTAATGTTTCACCACTGTCTTAATAGATACGGGTAGTGATTTGCAGAAAGCTTAAAAAGGAATTAGACATGATTCATCGGTATTATAAGGACATTGTGAAGCCACTTTCTGCCGTCGTGCCAGCATTGTCATTTTCTTCGATAATAACACTGACATTGGGATTCAGCTTAGTGTCTACCGTCGTGATAGCAGGCACGGTCAGCCTGCCAATAGACACTTTGCCCAGTAGAATAACCCTACCAAATGTCAGCCCTGCTAATAGTGCACTTGCCAATCGCGGCGCTTACGTGGCGCGTACCTCTGACTGTATGGCTTGCCATCGTGAGGACTATAGTGGCGGTATACCGATTGAGACGCCCATTGGCAATATTTACTCGACCAATATTACACCATCAACACGCTATGGCATCGGCAACTATACCGAAGCGGATTTTAAAAAGGCTTTGCGAAAAGGTCGTGCACCCAATCATCAGCTTTATCCTGCGATGCCTTACCCGTCTTATCATGGCATGACAGATGAGGATATCAGCGCCTTGTTCGCGTACTTTCAGACCGTTCCTATCGTAGACAAACCACCTGAAAAAACCACTCATTTGCCTTTCCCGTTAAATATTCGTAGCTTGATGCTGGCATGGAATGTCATCAATGTGCCCTCTACCGAAAACCGCTCAGGGCTGACGAAAACTCAGCAGCGCGGTGAATATTTGGTCAATAACTTAGAGCACTGCGGTACCTGTCACACCCCGCGCAACTTAACCCAAGGCCTTGATAAAGACCGCTACTTATCCGGTGCACCGCTCGGCAAATGGTTTGCACCAAATATCACCCCTGACAACGACACAGGGATTGGCCGTTGGAGCGAAATGGACATCGTGACTTATCTGCGTACAGGAACGCTTGATAAGCGCGCTTATGCGGGCGGCCCGATGGCAGAAGCCGTGGCGCATAGTACGCGTTATCTAACCGACGAAGACCTGATAGCGATGGCTGACTATTTAAAAGTCGTTCCAGCCATTAAGACCGATGACTACTTGATACCTGTCAATGTGTCTCGCCTGCCGCAGCCAGTCAGCAACTCCATTACTTATAACTTACTTGAGCAAAAAGACTATCTGGCGCAGGCTAAAATGAATACTGTCAGCAGTGCCAACAATAGCGGCAGCAATAATAACTTGGACAGCCATTCGCCAAAAGACTTATATCTGACACATTGCGCCAGTTGTCATGGGGTCGATGGTTACGCACAGCCCGATGCCCGCTATGCCTCCATCGTTGGCCTCAGTAGCATTCGCCGCGTAGAACCTGATGCACTCATTGGCGTCATTGTATTTGGCGCAAAAGGTGCCTTTAACACAGCGCCCAAAATGCCCAGTTTTTCAGAAGATTTAAGTCCTGCGCAGATTGCTAATATTACTAACTACGTACGAGTTAAATTTGGTGGTTTACCAAACAGCGATGTCAGCGCAGCGGATGTCACGCGTGTTATAAAAGAGAAAAACTAGCCCTAAGAATTGGCATTAAAACCAACTATAAGAAATGTGCCCTAATCTTCGCCCTTTATCATATGGCAAAGACCAGCACGGTAAGGATAATCCTATGAATGATCTGCTCCAATCCCCTACGCGTCGGCAACTGCTCTCCATGATAGGCAAGACTGCAGGCGCGACTGCAATGTATCAAGCGATGACCACGTTGGGGTTTGCATCTGAGTCGAGCTTTAAAGAAGAAATGAATCTTAAGGGCGCACCAGCTGGCGCAAGTATCGTGGTTTTGGGCGCAGGATTGGGTGGCCTGACTGCCGCCTATGAGCTACGTAAAGCGGGTTATAAAGTCACCGTGCTAGAGTACCAAAATCGTGGCGGCGGCCGTAGTTGGACACTTAATAGTGGTGACAAATATACTGAGCTTGGCGGTGCTGAGGTCACTTGCGACTTCGAAAAAGGCAATTACTTCAATGGTGGGCCATGGCGATTGCCAATACATCATTACGCGGTCTTTCATTATTGCAAAAAATTTGGCGTGGCATTGCAGCCCTTTATACAGACCAATGATCGCGCTTATCTGCATCGTGCCAATCACTTCGATGGTGCGCCGCAGCGCTTGGGCGAAGTACAAAGCGATATTCGCGGTTATGTGTCAGAGTTATTGTCCAAAGCTGTCAATAAAGGCAGTCTCGATAGCACGGTGAATAAAGAGGACAAAGAAAAATTACTCGAAGGCTTAAAAGGCTGGGGCGTCCTTGATACTAACTATCGCTATGTCAAAAGCCATGAGACTGGTAAGCATCGTGGCTATAGCGTATACCCCGGTGGTGGTCTGATGCCAGATGCCAAGCCGTCAACCCCCATACCGATGGACAAATTATTAGACTCAGGTATGTGGTCAGATATTTATACCAACTATACCGTTCATGTCCATCAACCAGCGATGTTTCAACCCATCGGCGGCATGGGAAAAATCGGTGATGCTTTCACGCGTGAGTGTCGCGAGATGATTATCTTCAACGCCAAAGTCACCAACATCAATCAAGACGCAACTGGGGTTACCGTTGACTATGTCGATAGCAATAGCCCTGACGGTGCAGCCAAAACAGTGCGCGCAGATTGGTGCATTTGTACGATTCCTTTATCCATACTGACGCAGATGGATATCAATGTCTCCGCGCCAATGAAACAAGCGATGGCAGCCGTTCCTTATGACAGCTCTTACAAAGTGGGTTTGGAGTTTAAACGACGGTTTTGGGAAGAGGATGAATGGATCTATGGCGGCATCACTTATACTGATATGCCCATCTCGCAAATCTCCTACCCGTCACAAGATATGTTTAGCTCAGGCTCAGGTGTGTTGCTTGGTGCTTATGGATTTGGAGAAGCCTCGTACAAATTTAACTCGTTGACTCCCAAAGAACGTATCAATGCCGCGCTCGCCTATGGTAAGCGAATTCATCCGCAATATACCAAAGAGTTCCGTTCGGGCACGTCTGTCGCATGGCACCGTATCCCTTGGTCGCTTGGTTGTTATGGTATCTGGAGCGAATCCAGTCGTGAGCAGTATTACGAGACACTCTGTGAGATTGATCACCGTATCGTACTGGCAGGTGAGCATTGCTCACATATTCCCGCGTGGCAAGAAGGCGCTATATTATCTGGCATGGATGCCGCCAAACGCTTGCATCAAAAGGCCAAACAGCTTGGATAGCTAAAGCTAACTTTTGAGTAATGAGCTTTGAATAACCAGTCTGCCGTTGAAGCAAGGATGATAATAATGAGATTAAGGGTATTAGGAATATCAGGGAAATCTATAAATATGGTGACATCAAACCCGATAAAATCATCTAGCTCGCTCAGCTCGAGCAAAGTAATAATGACGCTCGTTGTTGGTGGGTCGATAGCGTTAACAACGTTGTCAGGCTGTAGTCAGTATAAAGCAGAAAACTTAGCCACTATCGCCAACCCACAGACAGCACCAATGATATTCGACAAAAATTTTGATAATCAGGCCAGTCGCAATCAGGGTACATGGGGCGGCGTATATATGTCCAAAGCAGAATTGGCTGAGCCTACTGGCGATATTGTCGATGTGCGCTCAATACCAAACATGAGTGATAATGCCAGCATGCAGCAGTGGCTCACTAAATTTGAAGGCAGTACACAAGGTAAAAAGGGATTTTTTACCACTAATGGTAAAAAGCTCTATGATGACTCTTGTGCTGGTTGTCATATGCAAAAAGGTGAAGGCGCACAAGGCGCAGGCTACTATCCACCACTGGCCAACAACAGCAAGATGCAATCAAAGTATTATATTATTAGTGTCGTTATTAATGGTCTACGCGGCATGCCATCATTCCACCGCATGATGAATGACGAGCAAATAGCAGCTGTCACACAATACGTGCATAGCGATCTAAATAATTTCACTGATATAGTGACCACTGCTAATGTCGCACAGCTACGCCATGACTTCCCGCCAGGATCAGACCCTAGTGAGTGAGTTTACAAGAATCGCTATTAATAGAGTCAATATAACTTTACATACCAAAATACATCTAGAAAAAGCCATAATGTGAATGCAAAAAAACGCCACTGGATTGAATCCAGTGGCGTTTTATGAAAAATCAAAATCTGTACTAGGTGAATAAACCTATAGGATAGTAGTATTCACATCAGTCTGAATCAACAGATCATGGTTACCATTGGTATCAGAGAAGCTATACACATTATAGTTGATACCGTCTTGAGTGGTAGTACCGCTATTTGTCCAACCTGTCGCAGTAAGACTCACGCTATCATCACTGTCACCATTGATAATTAGGTCCTTATCGGTCATGACCGTATCATTGATGATATCAAGCACATCACTGGTCGACAGATTGGTAAGTGACTGAGCACCATTACCCGTCATATCGATAACCTCAATACTTTCAAACTTAGATGAATCGAAAGTGCCAAAGTTAATTGTGGTATTTTCTTCATTAATGAGTAACGTATCAATACCGTCACCACCATTGATAACTAAGTCAGCAGCATCAAATATTATCGTGTCATTACCCGTTCCACCATTTAACGTATCGGCACCAGCACCACCATCTATCGTGTCGTCATCGGCTCCACCACTAAGTATATCATTGCCTGATCCACCGCTAAGTATGTCATCGCCCGTACCACCGTTAATGGTATCGTTACCGGCATTGCCAGTTAAAACATCATCTCCCGCATCGCCATTGAGGGTATCTTTGCCGCTGCCACCGATAAAGGTATCATTCCCATCACCACCAGAGTATTTAACAGCGGCTGTTTGATTGACTGAAATTAAAACATCATCTTCAGTCGTGCCGTTGAAAATCAACGTTGGGGCAATATTAACAGGAAGGTCTTTTGCAGCTATGGTCAGATTATTACCATTTGCCGATTCAACCGTTTGCAAGCTAATCTGTAACGTACCCGTATACGGTGCGGCTGATTTGACAAGCAAATCGTTCAGTTGCGATGGTGTGACGCCTATAATGGTATAAGTGCCAGTAGCCGCATCAAACGTAACATTGTTTATAGCAGTGCCACTTTTAGTTTTTACATCGAGCACATCACCATATAGGTTGGTGCCCGTCAGTATCACATTGACCGTTTCACTACCATCAATATCGACCATAGCCGCGTTTAAGTTAAGTGATGTCCACTTGCCTTGAGAGCCAATCACAGAGCTAGGACTGAACTCGATAGCATCAGCAACTGGCGTCACATCAAGCGTAACGCTAAGCGGAGTACTCACTAGGCCACTATCACTAATCACACTCATTTCAATACCCGTAACGACACCGCTTTCATTTTCTGGCGCCGAAATAAAGATATTATCCGTGCCAGCTTGCAGTTTACTCGCATCGATTGACCATGAATTATTATCAGCGTTAGTTGGTGACACACCATTATTACTGGCTAAAACTAGATTTCCTGACGCATTGGCATAATACACCAAGTAACCATTAGGTACGTTATCTAGGCTGATAGCAGCGGCGCTATCCTCCACAACACCTCCACTGCCATCGCTGTCACCTTGAATATCACTTAAACTAATCTCATAAGGTATGGCTATTAGGGTATCTTCATTACCTGTAGCAGTCACTGTTAAAGGGTCATTATCTCCATCATTATTACCGACCCCAGCGATACTAAGCGCATCTGGCTGCGCAGCAACGCTAACATCATAGCTGTGCTGATACGTGATGATATTACCATCATCCGTTCCGGAAACATTGGTCACTTCTTTGTGATCAGCATTTACAGTAATGGTAGCACTACCATCAGCATTCTCAGCAGGGGTATATTGAACGATAACGCTATCAGGAGGATTAACTAAGTCTCCTGCACCATTGTTTAGATCAACTATATACTCACCGTTATTATCTGGTGTCAACGTTATACCGTTATATGTTAATACGCCAGCAGTGCCTAATCCTGTCGTTAATCCTGTTTCATCGATCTTAATATACAACTTACCATCAACTAGCGACACATAATCGCCATCCGCAGTATTGGTTAAATTGATATTAATCGCGATCGGCGCGTCTTCATCGGTTGACACGATTGAAGTCTGACCATCGTTATCAAAAGCATCGGTGACAGGTTTGATTTCAACTTTAACATCATCAATTTTGAGATTATCGTCTAAGCCTTCATTATTCAAGGCTGTAAACCCAACATCGAAGACAAGCTCTTGACCGACTTCATTGGTGCTAAAATCAGTAGGCGGCGTCAGTGTTATTGCTGCTAGTGCTTCATTAGGCGTTAAGTTAGCGCTCGCCTCTACACTGATAATCCATTGGCCTGCAATCTTCTGCACCTGCACGTCTGGATTGCTACTGGTCAATACCGTGTCGTCTGGTAAGTCGGTCAATGTGAAACTATAAGCACTCACTGTACTTTCAGCTTCAGAGTTTAGCGTCGCATTGATTAAAGTAGACAATACAATAGCGGCATCTTCTGGCTGAGGTACCGAGGTGACTGTCAGCGTATTGATCAAGTCTGGATCTACAGGGTCTATACCACCAGTACCGTTTCTTGCTAGCGTAAGTTTAAAGATTTGGCTATCACGTGCTTCATTACCGTCAATACCCTGCCCGTTAATATCTTGGTTAAAACCAACCACCGTAATGTCATAGATATCTGGACGTATGTTGACTATGTTGGTATCTCTGATGAATACCAACTCATACTCTGGTGCTGGTGCCGCACCTGTTATCGCCGTATCTGGTACATCGACATACCAAGTATTACCAGCCAATATACCGCCTTCTACTCGAATACCGGCCGGCACGTTGCTGATTTCTAGACGGGTAAAGCTTTCTGAGCCATCTTGATCGGGTGAGGTTAATGAAACTGTGACCGAGGCTGTATCATTTGAGCCACTATTGTCGATAGTGCTATTAGGAGCCGTGTCCCCTGGCAATGTTATAGCCGTCAATGTTAGAGTCGGTTGGTCAGTGACAGCTTGGAAAGTAACATCTACTGATTTGCCAGTAATGACTGGTGATGTTGTGGTGATGGTTGAACCATCTGTTAATGTAGCCGTGTCGGTATACGTGTAATCAAAGGGTATGCTGACATCATCATCACTATGACGCTTGTCATCATCGTACATAATCTCAATGCGCTGATCTGGTGTATAGATATATGTCTCACCTGCCACTAGCGTAACTTCAATATTATCAACACGCAATGCTACTTCCCTGCTGATTAAGTCATCAGCTTTTAGAATTATGGTTTCTAATGCCTCATAACCAGTCGCAATATTTACCAGTGCTGTCGTGTCTGTACTAGTGTAAACAGAAAGGAAATTGACAGTCGTCCAAACATCCTCTGTCGCTAGCACTTGTGGGTTAGCCACTACACTGTCAGTCGCATCTGGTGTTATTAGCACCGACACATTTTGAGTATTATGCGTGGCACTATTACCAGAGACGGTTTCAGTGGTTGTACCAGTGATAGTAAAATCGACTTCACCAGCGAAGTTGCTAGGCGTTACCAGTTCCGCTGTACCATTTTTTAGTGCATCTAAAGATACAGACCAACTGCGTGTGAGGCCGCTACCACCTAAAAATACGGCACCTGTAATATCAAACCCTGTTGGCAACCCGGTCACTTTATAAGTGACTTGTTCGGCAGTGGGTACATTGCTATCGTAAGCAGCAATATTGGCCGAATCAGAGAAGAACTCTGATAACGCGATATTACCAGCATCTTCAGCACCTACGTAGGTGTAATCCTTAGTGGTTTCTTGACCATCAGTAGCTGTTACTGTAGCGGTTTCAGTGGCTAACGTATCATTCAATATAAGATCTGCCTTGCCAATAACGGCAACAGGTAAATTGAGTATGGCGCTAGATGCACTGATATCACCATCACTTTCTTCACTCACTGCAGACACTTTCAGATTGACTGTACCACTGTAGTTTTCAGCAGGAACAAAATAAAGGCTAGTCACGTCATTGGTATAGTTATTAATAATGGCTGTCTCGGTGACTTTACCAGTAGTGGTGTCAGTAACTGTGTTAGTAGGTACCAACGTTGAAACACCTGATGCATTAACAACATATAGCTGCGCGCCTACTGGAATATCTGTGATGGTTACGTTATAAATCTCAGAGCCATCATCATCACGCGAGCTTGGGCGAATTTGCAGCGCAATACCATTCGTCGGATTAACGACAGCAGTCGATGACCCGTCACGCATATTACCACCCGCGAGTGCTTGATCTTCATTACCGTAAGCTGGGTCAACGCCTAGTGAAACATTATCAGCCACACCTGCTACTTTAAATGTCAAATAGCTTTCACCACTGATGGCCTCGATATCCATGCCTGTATCTTCATCATAATCTATAGTTTTTGCTTCTACTTTGACCGCTGTTTCGGTACCACTAGCAAGGTTAAAGTCGCTATAGTCTTCTGGCGAGATGACCGTCACACTATTAAGATAGGCAGCTGGAATATCAACACCAGTGCCACTATCGGTAAGTGTAATAGTGTTCGTACCATCACTATAAGTAAAGACCGCGCCTTCAACTGCTTCAAAGCCACTAGCGCCGCTAGTATTTTTATAACCAAACGTTAGGTGAGCATAAGTCTGCTCAGAATCATTTGCAGCGGTAGTATAACTTTCTTGTCCAAAGTCAACGGTGTCATCTTGGTTGGTCCAGCCAGTGAGCAATGCAAATGCACCATCAACACCAAGACTAAAGGCAATTTCTTCTTGTGCAACATTTGTGTATGCATGGTCTGGATTGATGGTTAGATCGGCTGTGCCATCACCATCAGTATCTGAAATAACACCGTCACCAACCTTTTCAGCGACTGGTGTAATCGTGACCGTCTGGGTCAATTCTGTTGTTGTACTAATCGAAACAGCACCTAAACCTCCGTCATCATCCAAATCTACACTAGTTACTTCAAAAACAATGTCAGTATCTGTTGAAGATTGCGCAAGTGGCGTGAGCGATAAACCACTTAAGTTGGAAGTGTCTGTAATAGTAATAATAGACGTAGGAGTGCCATCACCTACTTTCGTAGTGGTACTGTCGCTATAAGTCCAACCTACTGGCAAGGTAAACCGAATCGCAGTGATGACTTCTTGAGTAAGGCTACCACTCGACTGATTATCCAGCACTTGGAAGTTGAATTCATCTAGCGTGATAGCCGTGTCTTCAATAGTTGCAACATCGTTCGCCGTCACTTGTCCCGCGACAGGCGTCACAGTCATATCTACTGTCACCGTACTGATCAGTTCAACCGTTTTGTTTCTTGGGGTCGAGTCAGTATCATGGTCTTGGGTGTATAGAGATACCTCGATATTCTTCATATCGAGTGAATTATAGATGGCTGACTTAATACTGATCTTAGGTTCTGAGCCGCTACTCACAGCCAGTGTAGTCGATGTAGGTGAAGTGGCATTTACACCGATCAATACTTCACCGCTACTGTTAGCAGTGTACTCAGTGACGGTGTTACTGCCCGCAGGAGTAAACGATATGACCGCATCTGGCTGTAAGCCACTAATAACAAACCCGTAAGTCTCACGATTATTGCCACTACCTACCAAATCACCAAATGCAGTGGTAATTGGCAAGACAATAGAGTCGCCTTCTTGGGCACTCACGGTATAAGTACTACCAGACACAACTCCTGTATCACCTGCCACTATAGTATAACCAAAGCTACTGGCATCATCACCAGTACCATTTTTGCTGGTGCTATCGGTCACTGCTTGCACGTCCACCTTTATCGTTGTGTTAGATGCAGCGCCTGCTACCCCTGAAACTATCGTACCTGTGCTATCGACCTCATATTCTGTCACTGACATGCCAAACGAGATATTAATAGCACTGTCTCTAGGTGGCGTTAGCGTCATCGCTTCAAACTCAGCAGTAGTCATGGTAATGGTTGGTGTACCAGGGCTACTAATGACATTCGCATCACTCAATAAAACCGTGATCGTCTGATTGGCAGTGGTTGTCGTAATACTGCTACTACCATAGTCTAAGGTCACACCTCTAGGTATGCCAGTTAGGGTAATCAAGCCGATACGTTCAGGGCTGTCATCTGTATTTGTTGTGAGATCAGTGGCATCGTTAATGATAGGTGCTTTTAGCCCTAGTACCACAGCGGTGTCTTCGTTCGTTGTCACTGATACGGCTGATAAAGTGGGCGCATCTGAGACTGGCGTCACGGTAATATCAAGCGTTTCAGAACCTGATGATCGGTTAGCATTACCAATTGGCAAGCCGTTCGACACATTAGCTGTAATGGTAGGGACAGTACCACTATAATTGGCAGTTGGCGTAAAGACGTAGCTGCCGTCACTATTCATAGTTATCTGCCCCACTATATTTCCATCTATAGTCACAGGCATTGCGGTATTTGTACCTGCCGTTACAGGTACTACCGTGCCATTAACCTCATAACTCTCTATCGTCAGCATCTCTCCAATATCAGGATCATCATTATCATTGGTAAAGATATTGCCAGTTAGGGTGCCGTCTTCGAGCATTGTCTCACTATCATTAACTAGAGCAATGCCGTCGTTTGTACCTGTGATCGTAACTTGGATATAACGAATTGCACTGGCACTGAGTTGATTGCCATTAGCGGCAGTCGTGATCCCTTCATTATCATTGACCTGTACAGCATAGCGAATCGTTACCGTCTCGCCAGGCGGGATAAAGTCAAGCGCAGTAGAGGAAGCATTAATATTCCAACTCGCCTCATTAGTAGACGTTGATGGTTGATTTACGCTAAATATATTTTCTAGTGCCACTTGTTGGTCTGCTGTTAATGACGTCAATGCAGTATTCGAACCAAAGGTAAAAAGGTTTTGGTTCGTTAGATAACTGAGAGTTAGCTCATTGCTAGTGTCCACATCAGTAAAGTTGATGGTACCTGTTTGCGTAATAACAGAGGTATCTGTTTGCTCTGTTATTTGTCTACTGTCTATGACACCGTTTGTACTGGCACCATTGGTGATTTTTGGTTGGTCATTGGTACCGGTAATGGTGATGGTCAGCGTTGAGTTTGCTAACTCACCATCTTGGTCTCTAAAGCTATAGGTAAACGTCTCCGTCAACGTCTCACCTATTGCCAGTGCTTGTACGTCCGTATTGCCGTTGCTGAGCGCGTAGTTGTAAGTACCGTCTGGGTTTTTAGTGATACTACCGTAGCTTGCAAACTCTGTACCCCAAGTGAAGCTTTGAGTCGGTGTGTTGCCCAAATTATCATTGGTTAATACGTTACCAGAATTTGAACCAACGCTCACATTTTCGATTAAGCTTAATGTGTCTGCTACTGCTACTGGCACGATGTTGTCGTTCACCCCGCCTGGAGTCGTACCATCAGTCGTACCATCATCATAGATCGTAGTGTTTACAGTATTGTTTACAGGATCAATAGTTACGTTACCTGTCGATACTGGTGCAATACTCGAAATGCTGACAGTAAAGTTCTCAGGGCCTTCAAAATTTGTGTCATCAATTAATGGCACTGTAATGTTGACTGATGTTTGGCCAGCTGGAATAGTGACCTCTTGGGTAACAGGCGCGATGTAATCTGTGCCATTACCGGTTGCAGAGCCTGCAGCAATACTGACGACCACACTAGTATCAAGGGCGCTTGGATTACTTAAACTGACCGTATAAGTAGCCGTATTTGCCGACCCATTGGCTGCTGTTTCACTTAGGTTTTCTGTACCTGTGATGCTGACCACTGGCTTATCACCATCAGTGGTGCTGCCGTCATTGGGGTTCCCGTTATCTTCATCAAACACGGTGCCTGTGGCACTGGCATTACTGCCAAAAGTGGCATTGGACGCATTGCTGATCGTAAGTACGATGTTTTCTGATTGCTCATAAATATTGTCATTAATCACAGTGACTGTAATAGCAGGGGCGCTCGTGCTACCTGCTGGTATCTTGACACTATCGCCATTCGTGAGAAAGTTTTGAATATCGGCAGTATTGTTCAGCGTGATCACTGCACCAGTGGCATCGGTATAGCTGATGCTGGCAATGTCAGCAGCGACTAGTGTACTACTGCCTAAACTAACCTTGACGGTGGTATCAAAATTACTGAGGTTATTCTGAGCCACAGTAAAGACTAAGGTATTGTCTACCCCCTCAACCGCTTGAGCATCAGTGGCAGTAATACCAACCACGGGTTTGTCACCATCGACTTCATCAGTAACATCATCTGGGTTATTCGGGTTGTTGGTGTTGACGCGTTGGTCTTCATCTAGGATGACGCCGGTGGTACTGCCTGTGCCAACCGTGGCGGCCGTTGGGCTGCTTGTCGGTATGGCAATATTAAGAACCAAGTCTTCTGAGCGCTCATACACCACATCATCAATCACAGTGACCGTAATCGCAGGTGCACTCGTGCTGCCTGCCGGTATGGTGACCGTGGCACCATTTGTCAGGAAGGCTTGGATGTCAGTCAGGTTATCCAACGTGACCACCACCCCTGTGGCATTGGTATAGCTGATGCTAGCAATGTCAGCAGCTTC